>Ga0247762_1000001_pt1 | contig 290961 bp, 237 predicted proteins | sample UWRJL081202R4_FD_181016 | JGI IMG/M metagenome (GOLD analysis project Ga0247762, IMG submission 181016) | Plant litter microbial communities from Arlington Agricultural Research Station in Wisconsin, United States - UWRJ-L081-202R-4 | ecosystem: Environmental > Terrestrial > Plant litter >...
ATTCTGGGATGGCCGCGCCATCACGCTGGAGGAGCAGGCAGCGAGCCCCATCGCCGATCCTCTGGAGATGAATCAGCCGCATAACGTCTCGGTGAAAAAGATCGCTGCAAACAGTGAGTATAAGGCGATGTTTGCAAAAACCTTTGGCTCAGACGATGTGACGCTCGGACGGATTGAGAATGCACTCGCCAGCTTCGAGCGCACGCTTCTCTCGGGCGACTCCGCCTTCGACCGTTATCAGTACGGTGGTGACCAAACCGCGCTGACGTTGGCGCAGGCACGCGGTCTTGCAGTCTTCCTCGATCCCAACAAAGGCAACTGCGCTTCGTGCCACACCGTCCGTCCGCACGATGCTCTCTTCACCGATGGCAAGTTTCACAATACTGGAGAAGGTGTGGGCGACCTCGATCAGTTCAGCGACATCGGTCGATATCACGAGACCAAGGTGAAGTCCGACACCGGTGCCTTCAAAACACCTACGCTGCGCAACGTCGCCCATACCGCACCGTATATGCACGACGGTCGCCTGAAAACGTTGAAAGAGGTCGTCGACTTCTACGCTGGTGGAGGCAACTCCAACCTCTATCTGGATCCCGAGATGAAGAAGATTCATCTGAACGGAACCGACCGCGAAGACCTGGTCGCGTTCATGCAATCCCTCACCGGCGAGATGCCGCCCAATGTCGGACCTCCCGGCAAGAAGTAGAGTTAGAGAGCCATGAAGAAAAAGATCTGTCTGCTGCTGGTCGTTCTCGCCGCTGGATGTTCGAAGAAGAGCAACCCCGTTCCCGCCGCGCCTTCGTACTTCAAGGTGGACGCCGCCAGCGCTGGCTCCATCAGCGGTAAGGTGAAGTTCACCGGTCCACGCCCGCGTCCCCAACTCATCAACATGGAGGAAGATCCCGCCTGCGTGATGGCGCATGGCGGCAAGGCCTATGACGAGTCGCTCGTGGTCGGTGCATACGGTTCTCTTGGCAACGCATTCGTTTACATCAGCAAAGGCCTCGAAGGGAAGAAGTTCGAAACGCCGATGACTCCCGTTGTGATCGATCAGCGCGGTTGCTGGTTCCGTCCGCGCCTTCTCGGTCTGCAAACCGGTCAGCCCTTCAAGATTGTCAACTCCGATCCCGTCACGCACAACATCCACCCCATGGCGATGGTGAATCGCGAGTGGAATCACAGCCAGGGCCCGGGTGACGATCCGCTGACACGCCGGTTCATCAAGTCGGAGATTATGATTCCAGTGAAGTGCAACATCCATAGCTGGATGCACGCCTACATCGGTGTCCTCGATCATCCCTACTTTGCGATCTCGAAGGACGACGGAAGGTTCGAGATCAAGAATCTTCCCCCGGGAACCTATACGGTCTCCATATGGCAGGAAAAGCTTGGAACACAGGAGCAGCAGATCACGGTGGCTGCCCAGACAAACGCAACGGCAAACTTTACATACAAAGGAAAATCATGATGCGTCGGACTTCTCTCGTTCTTCTCGCAGCCCTTGCGGTCGCTGTCACCGGGTGCAACTCCTCGAAGCCGCCCGCTACGCAGGAAAGCCAGGCCGTCCACGCAACCTCGCCGCTCAGGATCTACGTCACCAACGAAGTCTCCGGCGATCTCTCCGTGATCGATGGTGGATCGTATGATGTCATCACGACTGTGCCCCTCGGCAAGCGTCCGCGCGGCATCCATCCCAGCCCGGACGGCAAGACGCTCTACATCGCGCTCAGTGGTTCGCCCATCGCAGGTCCGGATGTAGATGAGAGCACACTTCCTCCGCCGGACAAGAGCGCTGACGGCATCGGCGTCTTCGACGTCGCGCAGAACAAGCTCGTCCGCATCATCAAAGGTGGCTCCGATCCCGAGAACTTCGATGTAAGCAAAGACGGCAAGCAGCTTTATATCTCCAACGAAGACGTCTCCGCCGTCAGCGTTCTGGATATCGCCTCTGGCTCCGTCGTAAAAGAGTTGAAGATCGGCGCACAGCCTGAGGGCGTAAAGATATCGCCCGACGGCAAGTTCGTCTATGTCACATCGGAAGAGACAGGCGAGATCGCTGTGCTCGATCCCAACGCCGGGAAGATCACCTCAACCTTCAAGGTAGGTCACCGCCCGCGGTCAGTCGCCTTCATGCCGGACGGCAGGCGTGCCTACATCAATGCAGAGAATGACGGTACCGTCGTCGTTGTCGACGTGGCGAAACGCAAAGTGATCAAGACCATTCAGATCGGCCAGCCAGGCCTCGTGAAGCCCATGGCCGTTCTGCTTTCGGCCGATGCCAGCAAACTTTATGTGAGCACAGGTCGCGGCGGCAAGGTCTTCACCGTTGACACGGCCACCGACACCGTCCTCAACTCCGTTGCCGTAGGCAAGCGTCCATGGGGCATCGCGGTCTCGCCCGACGGCAAGACACTCTACTCCGCCAATGGACCGTCGAACGATGTTTCTGTCGTCGATCTCGCCACCAACGCGGTCACGAAAAAAATCAAAGCTGGAACCGGTCCCTGGGGAGTCGTGGCCCTGCTGCGGTAACTACCGCGGCAAGGTCCACGCGAACATCACACTTCCGGTACCGACGACGACATACTGCCGCCCATCCAGTTCGTACGTAATGGGCGAAGCCTGCATCGGCGATCCGGTACCGGAGTGCCACAGCGTCTTGCCATCCTGCGTATCGAGCGCAAGGATGTTGCCCAACTGGTCGCCTGTGAAGACCACACCGCCGTCCGTTGTAAGAATGCCCGCGCCGCTCCCGTCCCCCAGGTCGTGCGTCCAGCGGAATTTACCCGTCTGATAGTCGATGGCCTCGATCACACCCTTCCCCCAAAGACCGTAATCCGCACCTGCCCAGCCGTAGGCACCATCTTCGGGTTTGGTGAAGTAGAGGCTATAGCTCGGGTGAGCATTGACCAGGAAGAGACCCGTCTTGGGGTCGAAGCTCGGGGAGCGGTAGTTGGTCGCACCGCCCTCATCCGGTGCGATCAGGCGTCCATCACGCTTCGGGTCTTTCTCCGGATTTGGAATCGGAGTTCCGTTCTTGCCGATGCCGAGCGTCCAGTTTACCGGGGCAAAGGGCGTGGTTGAAAGGTTCTCGCCCGTCTTGCGGTCGAGCACAAAGAAGAACCCATTGCGCGAAGCCTGCATCAGCATCTTGCGCGGTGTTCCGTGGAAGTCGCCGTCCACGAGGACAGTGGCTTCCGTCGCATCCCAGTCATGCGTATCGTGCGGCGTCGCCTGGAAGTACCAGGCCATCTTGCCCGTATCCGGGTTGAGCGCGATGATGCTGCACGTATACAGATTGTCGCCCGGACGCACGGTGCCGTTGAGCACAGGCGTCGGATTTCCCGTTCCCCAGTAGGTCAGATTTAAATCGGGATCGTAGCTCCCCGTAAGCCACGCCATGCCGCCCGTCGCTGCGCCTGGCGTTCCGGCAGGCGGCGTCGCATCCCACTGCCACTGCGTCTTACCCGTCTCCGGATCAATCGAACGGATATAGCCCGTGATGTTATCGGAGTCGCCTCCCATGCCGACAAGAACGTGATCACGGATGACGAGCGGAGACATCGTCGTCCAGTATCCCTTCGTCATATCACCCAATACGATGTCCCAACGCACCGTTCCGTCCTTCGCGTTCAAAGAGACCAAGTGCGCGTCGGGAGTAGTCGTAAAAATATAGCCCTTGTACATTGCCACGCCGCGCTGGCCGATGTGCTGGCCCTTGTTCGCCGGATAAGTATAGTGCCAGATCATGTGGCCGGAGCGCGCATCCACCGCATACACGTTGTCGGGAACGGTGAAGTAGAGAATGCCATCGACCAGAATCGGCGAAGCTTTGATGCCTGCAGACTGGTTCGTCTGAAAAGCCCATGCCAGGCCAAGATTCTTGACATTGTCCTTGGTGACCTGTGTCAGCGGGCTGTGCCGTCGGGCGGTGTAATCCCCGTGGTACGTCGGCCAGCTCTCCGCCTTCGGATGCAGCAGATCCTCCGGCGCAAGATTCTGGGAATGCACTGGCCCCGAGAGCAAAGCGAACCCAAGCAGCGCAGCAAAATGTTTCACACAGTTCATATCGATCGAAACCTTTCTTCTCTCCACGGATGTTGCAAGTCGCTTTAGCGCCACAACTATTTCATCGTCTGCAGATAAGCCATCAGGTTATGAATGTCGTCGTCCGTGTACTTGGGGAACTGGTCCACATGCGCCTGGAGCGATTTGTCCACGTTCTCCTTTACGGAACCTCGGGGCCACGAACGGTAACGCCCGGAAGCATCCGTGATCGCAATCGTGAACTCGTCGATGTAGGAAATTTTCCCGGCAACCTTCTCTCCGGAAGGCAGTGTGACACTGGCTTTGGCCTTGCTGCCGCGCGGATACAGCATTCTCTGTTCCAGTTGCAGGCCCTCATAGCGCGTTGCGATGCCCTTGAGGTCGCCAGTCGGAGAATGGCACGAGGCGCAGCCGCCCGCGCCGTTGAAATATTTCTTCCCTGCATCCACATTGCCCGTCTGTAGGTCGGTCGTGTCCACACCACGTCGTCGGCCTTGCTTCTGTGCAGCCGTCACGATCGCATGCACATAAGCCACAACGCCCGCCGTCTCGTTCTCCGAGAAGCTGAAGCGCGGCATCCGCGGTGGACGCCCATTGTGAATCACCTCGGAGATCTTGTCGCCGTTCACATCCGCGTTCACCAGCTTGGAACGCGTAAGATCCGGCCCGGTTTCGCCGCCACCCGCATCGCGTCCGTGGCAGAAAGAGCAATTTTGTTGGAAGAGCGATTTTCCATTCTCAAGAAGAGGAGAGAGTGTCGCTGTGGACCCGACGTTCTGATTTACCGCAATCACTTCGCCGCTCTTCATGAAGTGCAGAAGGTTCGCGAGATCGACCTCGCTCAGCTTAGGAAAGGCGGGCATGCGGCCTTTGCCGTGGCGGATACGATCCGTGATTGCTGCGTCGTCGTAGCGATGACTCACGCCAATCAGCGGAGGGAAGGAAGGAGCGATGCCCTCGCGCTTTTCTCCGTGGCAGATCGCGCAGTGGTCTTCATAGACCTGTGCTCCGAGCACATCGACAGAGGCCGGTCCGGCGGGAGGAGCGGGCGGAGGAGTGCCGGGCTTCTTCTGTCCCACGGCATCCAGAGCCGCAGCCAGACGAAGATAGTGCGCTACTTCCTGCCGCACCGCGGCATTCTGCTGCGGCGTGAGCGTAGCAGCATCGGACGCTGCACGCACCTGCATCGGCGCATGCAATAGCGATACTGTGACCGCAAGCAGGCCCAGGGCCGAAGCTGCGAGGCGAGTTCTCTTCATCAAGCTCTTAGGCATCTTCTCTGACCTACCCCGCATATTTGATCAACTGCATAAAGCCGTAATCCATGTGGAGTTGTTGGTGGCAGTGCATCAGCGTATCGCCGGGGTTGTTCGCTACAAAGTCCACGGCGACCGACTGCAACGGCATCACGTTGATCACGTCCTTCATCAGGCCACTGAGTTGTGTCTTCCCAATCTGCGTTACTTCAAAGCTGTGCCGGTGCAGATGCATCGGATGCTGATCGCCACTGCCGTTGCGGAAGACCATGCGATAGCGCTTGCCCTTCTGCACCACCAGCGGATCGATGTCCGGCCACGAGCGGTTATTGATCGTCCACACATCGAACTTGGAGTCCATCTTGTGTCCGTTGTCGCGGAAGGTGAGCACGAAGGTCTCATCCGGATCCGCAGCCTTCGTCGGATTCGCAAACTGCGTGTAATCCCACTCGACAGGCGCAGGGTCTTTCCAGACCGGCTTGCCCTTCTGGCCCGCATACTCCACCACAATGCCAAGGCCCGTCTGCCGCGACTTCTCTAACGTCGATCCAAGCACCCATACCCCGGGCGAGTTCATCTCCACGATGGCGTCCACTCGCTCCGCGACAGCGAGCGAAAGCACTTCCACGGACTTAGGATTCGGCACAACATTGCCGTCCATCGCAATGATCTTGAAGGTATGCCCCGGCAGCGCGAGCACTACATTCTCCGTAGCGCTCGCGTTCAGCAGACGCATCAGCACACGCTGCCCCTTCTTCACGCGCAGCGGCTCGCCCGCACCCAGCATATGTGCGTTGATGGTGCCGTACTTGTAGCCCACGTCGGAGCCATTCGTCTGCGGTACATTCGCAGACTGCTCGCGCAACATCTCCACCATCGGAACAAAGCTCGGCTCCCAGTGCCGCACAGCCAGGTTCACTTCCTGGTCGTAGTGACCCTCGTGTCCTGCGTGCTTCCGGCCTTCGACGAGCAGAAATCCAGCCTGTCCTGTGTAAGCGCCGGCACCCAGGTTGTCCATCGCCATCGCGTGCGTGTGATACCAGCGGGTCCCGGTAGGGTTCGGTGTGAACTGGTACCGATGCGTTGCGCCGACAGGAATCATCGGCGAGCCCTCTTCCACCGCGCCATCGTTCAACGAATCGATGGCGAGACCGTGCCAGTGCACGATCTCGGGAACCGGGGAGTTGTTCGTCACATCGATTGTCACCGGTACACCTTCGCGCAGACGAAGCAACGGCCCCGGCACCTGCCCGTTGTAGGCGATGGTGTCAATGATCACCCCGGGCGCAATCTCCAGCTTTGTCGGTTCAATGCGCAGCGTGTGGTCTGCCTTCGACTTACCCGCGACCGCTCCCGTCTTGCGTACCGCCGCGTGGAGTGCCGTTGATGTGAGTGCTGCGCCCGCCGTTGCCAGAAAGCTTCTACGATCCATCCCTTTATCTATACCCACCAAGCAGCCCCCGGGGTTTCCTTCAGCACAACAGAGTTCAGGAACTCAACAGCCTTGTTCAGGCCCTCATCCGGCGAAAGCAGGCTATCCTCGTGCTCAATCGACAGCACACCGTCATAACCGAACATCCGCAGCGTAGAGACAAACTCCTTCCACCACTCGGCTCCATGCCCAAAGCCGCAGGTGCGGAAGATCCAACCGCGATTCCGCTCGTTCGTATAAGGCTTCGTGTCCAGCACGCCCGTGCGCGAAAGATTAGCGGGGTACATCTGCGTGTCCTTCGCATGCACGTGAAAGATCGCATCGCCCAGAACGCGCACCGCTTCAATCGGGTCGATGCCCTGCCAGAACATGTGACTTGGATCGTAGTTGCAGCCCACCGAAGGCCCGGCAATCGCACGCAACCGAAGCATCGTCTCCGGGCTGTATGCCACAAACCCCGGATGCATCTCGATCGCGACCTTCACGCCATGGTCCGCCGCAAACTTCGCATGCTCTTTCCAGTAGGGAGTCACCACCTGGTCCCACTGCCACTTCAGAATGTCGAGATACTCCGGCGGCCACGGACACGTCACCCAGTTGGGATACTTCGAACCCACAGTGCTCCCTGGGCATCCGGAGAAGTCGACGATGGTGGACACGCCCAGCTTCTCTGCCAGCAAAATTGTTTTGCGGCTCGTCTCCTGCGCCACCTTTGCCTGCTCCTTGTCGGGATGCAGACCGTTTCCATGGCAGCTCAGAGCGGAGATGGTGAACTCCTTGTCGGCGAGCGTCTTCTGAAACTTCTCCAGCGCGGCTTCATCTTCCAGCATCGACAGCTTGCAGTGTGCGTCGCCGGGATAGTTTCCCGTGCCCAGTTCCACAGTGCGAATGCCGAGCGTGCTCAGCTTCTCCAGCGCGCCTTCCAGCGGCAGCGTCGACAACAGCGGCGTAAAAACTCCAAGTCTCATCGTGATTCTCTCTTGCACTACGGTTGGTACGGTTAGAAAGATAGCGGAAAGTACTGCACCTTCTGCCAGATATTGCCTGCTGCATGGCTCGCCAGGATCGCGTCCACAATACAGTTGGAACGGTAGCCGTCGTCAAAGGTTGGCAGCGGCGACGGCTTATCCTCGAACCGCGCTCCCGCACGGATCCACGCATACGCATCGCTGACGATATTCATGAAGGCGTCCGCCCACGACTCCTGGTGACCCGCCGGCAGATGCGTGTAACGCAGAGCTTCGCCCGCCACCAGCGCGGGGTTCTTGCCTACGATGCAGTTCGGCCCTTCGTGACTTCCCACCCAGAGCTCGTTCTGCTCTTCCTGCCGCCACTTGAGAGAGTTTTTCAAACCGCTGATCTCAAGCTGCAGATCGTTCTTATGTCCGGGTAAAGTCTGCGCCACGGAGAACGTGCCCTTCGTACCGTCTTCGAAACGCAGCAGCACCGTGGCCAGGTCTTCGCTGGTCATTGGAATCGCCTTGCGGTCGCCGGACGTCGTTTTGGAGAAGGCCTCGGAAGATCCCTCGGTGGCGTATCTTGTCTTCACAACAGTGGTGATATCCGCCAGAACCGAATCAATCTTCTTGCCCGAAACATGCTCCGCAAGGTCGCACCAGTGCGACCCGATGTCGCCCAGGGCAGAGGTGCCGCCACCCTTCGCCGGGTCGGAGCGCCAAGAATACACATTCGGATCGGTCAGCCAGTCCTGCAGATAGAAGCCTTGAATAAAGGCCAGATCGCCGATGCTGCCGTCGGCCACCAACGTCCGCGCATGCTGCACCAGCGGGTTGCCGCGATAGTTGAAGGTCACGGCGTGCGCTACCTTCGCCGCAATCGCCGCATCGCGCAGCCTCCGGCTCTCGTCGGAGTTCATCGCGAGCGGCTTGTCGGAGACCACGTGCTTGCCCGCTTCAATCGCCGCCATCGTCACCGGAAAGTGCATATGGTTCGGTGTCGTATTGTGAACCACATGTACGTCCGGATCGGCGATCAGATCGCGATAGTCGCCGTACGATCGCTCGACCTTGTACTCCGCAGCCTTGCGCTTCGCAGACTCCGCGGAAGATCCCGCAATCGCCACCACATCCACGTCGCCCAGCCGCCGCACCGCATCGATGTGATGCGTGGCGATAAAGCCAGGGCCTACCAGTCCCATCCCTAATCTCTTCATGAAATCCCTTAGTGCGCGTTAGCGGCGAGTCGCGGGTGCGTCGCCGTGCTGCCTTCCGTCAACCCCATCGACCATTTGATCGCTTCGAGGTACATCTTACGAATTTCCGGATCTCTCCACGATTCCTGCGTGTGTCCCAGTGTGGAGTAGAAGACGCGGCCTTTTCCATACATCTTCGACCATGCCACAGCAAAGTCGCGATCGGCGCGGTGAATGCGGGGATTGTCCTTATAATCCAGCTTCGACGCATCCAGGCTAAGAAGGACGTTCACCTTGTCGCGCGACCACGTCATTGGCTGGTAGATCTCGTCATACTTGGTAAACGCGGCGGGGAAGTGGCGCGTCGCGGGGAAGTCCCCACCCTCGTTGATGATGGGTGCGTTGAACGTGAACCACGGATGCTGATCGAAGTATCCGCCGATCATCTCCCCGTACTCCGGCCACTTGTAGTTCGTATCCAGCGCTGCGTGAATGCCCACAAACCCTTTGCCATCTTCATGTACGAAGGAGAGCAGGTCCGCCTTCTGCTGCGCGTCCATGTCCAGTTCGCCCGTCGTGCTCGCAAAGACCACGGCGTCAAAGTAGTCGAGATTCTTCGCATTTTTGTCGAGCTTCTTCTTTGTCAGCAGCTCCGTGTCCGTGCGGATGATCGTCTCCCACAGGCCCGTCTCTTCGCCCATCTGCAAAACGGTGGACATCGCGTCCGAGACGGAATCATGCTCGAATCCCTTCGTCTGCCCGATCACCAGAACCCGCAGTACGTGGGACGACTTCGAATGGGAAGGAGGCTGCCCCTTCTGTGCGCCGATCGGCAGGGTAAATCCGGCAAAAAGAACGAGGCAGACCAGCGTGCTGAGCTTCAGAAGACGTAACAAAAGAACCTCCAGAAAGTTTCGATATCTTACAGAGCCGGGCATAGGAAAGTCGCCCGTCTCGATTCCCCTGGCCCGTTACTGCTTGATAATCGCCCCGTCCAGCCTGCGGATCTCACCCCACCCGCCGTTCAAACCATTCTTTCCATTGAGGAAGGGCGACTTCGCCGCCGCTTTCTCATCGATCTCGATTCCCCATCCGGGAATCTCGTTCACCCACAGGTAGCCGTCCTTCATCTCCGGGCAGCCGTGGAAGATCTCCTGCGCCTTCGGGCTGAAGGGCGAATACTCCTGAATGCCGAAGTTGGGACTCGTTATATCCAGCGTCACCTGCGCCATGTGCCCGATGGGGGAGACATCCCCCGGTCCGTGCCAGGCCGTCTTCACGCCAAACTGCTCCGCCAGTACGGCGATCTTGCGCGCGGGGGAGAAACCGCCTACCTGCGAAACGTGGCAGCGGATGTAGTCGATCAGTCGCTCCGCGATCAGGGGCTGCCACTCATGCGGACTGTTGAAGAGCTCGCCCATCGCAAGCGGCGTCGCGCAGTTCTGGCGGATCTGGCGGAAGTAGTCGATGTCTTCCGGCGAGAGCGGATCCTCCAGGAAGAAAAGGTTGAACTTCTCTGCCTGCTTGGCGAACTCCACCGCCTGGTTCGGCGTGTAGCGCTCGTGCATATCGTGCAACAGCTCTACCTCTTCGCCCAGCTCCTGCCGGCAGCTCTCCAGCAGCTTCAGAGCGCGCCGCATGGCGTATGCCGGTTCGAAGAGGGGCTTGTCGTGCAAAGGCTTCAGGGCATTCGCCTCGCCCTTTCGCGCCGCTCCATACCCCGCCATCCCCGGGAGACCCACCTGCACGCGCACATGGCGGAACCCCTGCTCCGCGTAGCGCTTCGCCGCGGCGACGACGTCCGCAATCTCGGGACCGTCGGCGTGGGCATACGTATCCACCGCCTCGCGCACCTTGCCACCCACAAGCTGGTAGACAGGCATTCCCGCCTGCCGCCCCTTGATGTCCCAAAGCGCCTGGTCCACACCGCTCAGCGCGTTGTTGAGCACAGGCCCGTTCTTCCAGTAAGAGCTGGCATAACAGGCCTGCCAGATGTCCTCGATCCGGTCCGTCGTCTTGCCCAGCAGGAACGGCCTCAGATACTTCTCCACCGCAGGTCGTACCAGGTCGGCGCGCTGCGTAAACGTACCGCAGCCATATCCGTAGAGCCCGTCCTGATCCGTGGTGATCTTGACCACCGTCAGCCGCGATCCATCCGGCTGGCACTCGATCACGCTGATGTCCTTGATGCGTGGCGCAGGCATGCCGTTCGTGGCCTTCGCGACCTTCTCCTGCGACAGCGCTTCGACGGAAAACGCCGGAGCGGCAAGCGTGGCCAGCCCCGCACCGGTGAGGGCTCGCAACAACGAACGGCGTTCCATCTGCATGGCAGACATCCTTTCACAAGAGCATCAGAGTAGGGAATTCCCGTGTGCGAAATACTATGGCGCTTTAGGTCAGACGACGTATCTTTGCTGTTACAAACCCTTTGATAATCAGCCATATGCTCTCTGGAAAGGCCTTTCAGATGTCCGATTCCCGTTGTCTTACCGCACTCTTCCTCGTCGCTTCTTCCCTCGGCATCGCGCAGAGCCAAACCCTCCGGAGCCAGTCGGCGCAGGATAAGCTCCTCCATATCAACCAGATTCAAGTGATTGGTACACACAACAGCTACAACACCGGCTTCGCCCCCAGCGAGGCAAAGTACTTCTCCGCCACTTACGCCAAGGCGTACCACGGTCTGGAGTACCACCATCTTCCGCTGCCCGCGCAGCTCTCCGGCGGAGTCCGCCAACTCGAACTCGACATCGTGCAGGATCCCGCAGGCCGCCGCTTCGCCCACCCGAAGATCGTCGAAATCACCAAAGAGCAGGGTCTCCCCGCCGATCCCGACTTCGACCCGACGCACGAGATGGACAAACCCGGCTTCAAGGTCATCCACCTCGGCGACCTGAACGAGCGCAGCAGCTGCCAGCGCTTCGTCACCTGTCTGCAGGAGATCCGTACCTGGTCGAAAGCCCATCCGAAGCACGTCCCGATCTTCCTCCTGATCGAAGACAAACAGGGCAAGATCAGCCAGATGCCCGGCGCGGTCACCGCAGAACCCTGGACCTCTGAAACCTGGGACGCCATGGACAAGGAGATCCGCTCCGTCTTCCGCGAAAAGGAGATGATCACCCCCGACCAGGTGCGCGGCAGCTATCCCACGCTGGAAGCCGCTGTGCTGGCTGGAAAGTGGCCTACTCTGGCAAAATCGCGTGGAAAAGTCATGTTTCTCCTCTATAACCGCAAATCCGCTCCGGCCTACCTCGCTGGTCACCCCATGATGAAGGGGCGCGCCCTCTTTACCAACGGTCGTCCCGGCGAACCCGAAGCCGCCTTCGTCGAGCAGGACAATGGCACGCCCGAAGCCATCGACCCTCTGGTGAAGCAGGGTTACCTCGTCCGCACACGTTCGGACTTCAACACCGATCAAGGCCGTAACAACGACACCACCCGACGGGATCTCCTCCTCACCGGCGGAGCACAGATGATCAGTACCGACTTTCCCGTTTCAGAACCGGCCCCCTGGACGGGATACACCGTTGGTCTACCCGGCGGTCTGTCTGCGCAATGCAATCCGGTGAACGCCCCTGTTGGCTGCAACAGCGCTCTTCTGGAACCGGCGACGCCGCATACGCCGGAACCGTCCCCGGCGCATCACTCGGAAACACTGGCAAAGCACTGATTTTGAAAAAATACAAGGGCTGCCAGGTAAACCGGATGGAGAAAATCCTCGTCCCAAGAAGCGTATGCAGACCACAATTGACGCATCTATGATTCCCCTCAGTTGCAGGGTGAGCATTATCTCGGAATTGGACGATATCGATGCCCTGGTCGGGCTGTATCGCGGGCGCGTCCTGCGATATGTCATGTTGTCGGTCGGCGACCAGGACCTCGCGGAGACCATCACGCAGGACTGTTTCCTGAAGGCCTACAACGGCCGCGCGTCCTTCCGTGGAGACTGTGCCGTCAGCACCTGGCTCTTCACCATCGCCAACAACCTCATCCGCGACCATCTCCGTACCAAAAAGTTCCAGTTCTGGCGCAAGGCCAAGGCGACCGCCATCGATGCAACCGAGATGGCCTCCTTCCTCCCAAATGGGGAAACTTCACCTGAAACGCGCATCCTGGCCAGCGAGCGCGCGGAACAGGTCAAAGTCGCGATGGAAAAACTTTCTGTGAACCAGCGCAGGATGTTTATCCTTAGATTTCTCGAAGAAATGGACCTTGCCGAGATCGCCCAGGCGACGGGCATGCCTGTGAATACTGTGAAGACGCACCTTCACCGGGCGGTCACCAGTATCCGCAAGGAGTTAGGGGGAACCCGATGATCCCATCCCGTATGCAACACCTTACAGAAGACCAGTTTGCCAGCTACATGGTGGGTGACGCGGCAGATGCCGCAGCGGCAACTCATCTGTCCACGTGCGATCAATGCCGCGCGGAAGTAGAACGGTTCGGCGTGTCTGTCCAAAGCCTCAACCGGGTTTCTCTGGCATGGAGCCAGTCGCGCCCCTCGAACAGTCTCCGTATACGCACCTCGTCTCGCGGTGCCTGGCGTCTCCATCCCGGGATGACGGTGGCCTCCTGGGGATTTGCCACCGGCGTACTCCTGATGTCGGCGATTCCACTGGCGCGCCATCTGCAGCATCCTTCCGCTGACACTGCGCCGGTGGTCGTTTCCGCGCAGGAGTCGCAAAAGCAGATCGAACAGGACAATCAGCTTCTGATGGCGGTCGACCGCGAGCTTTCGACGCAGGTCGCCTCTCCTGAGCAGGAGTACGGACTGGGCAACGAACTGGCCCGGAAACCTAAGAATCGAGAATTGAAGGCCCAATAATGAAGGCGCTCCAACGGACTTTTCTTACCGCTGTGTTGCTCTCCGTGGGTGCGTCCGCGCCCGCGCAGATGCGCGGCGGTGGGGGTCCAGGCGGCGGCGGTCCCAGTGGAGGCATGGGCGGACCACGCGGTGGAGGCATCTCTCCCTTCAACGTACCCGGCGGCATGGATCGCCAGAACGGCAGGGGCATGCCCTCTATGCCAGGTCCCGTTGCGCAGACCTCTTCCACCATGCGTGGTGGTCTGCAACTGGGCCCTCCTGGCCGGTTCTGGAATGACAGATCCTTCGCCCAGACGCTTGGCCTGCGCAAGGATCAGCAGAAGAAGATGGATGCCATCTTCGGCGCGAACAAGACGGCCATCGTAGAGAGTTTCAAGACCTTCCAGAAAGAAGAGAAGCGTCTGGAGGCGGCGACGAAGGAGAAGCACCCCGACGAGAGCAAGATCTTTGCGGGCATCGACGCCGTCACACAGGCACGCGGAAATCTCGAAAAAGCCCACGCCCACATGCTCCTGCTCATTCGCGACGAGATGGACCCAGATCAGATCGCCCGCATGGAAAAGTTCAGAGAAGGTCTCCCCTCCGACGAACCGCCGCAATAGAGCGCACAAACCACATTCGCCGGAAAGCAGATCCCTTCGCTTCGCTACGGGATGACAAAAGACCGGGTGCCCCATGTCCCGCTTTTGGGACATGGGATATTCGCAAGCGCACCCTTGGCTGGAAGAATGCCACGAAATGACAAGACGCAACGACTCTCAATGTTTCAAAGGCCTTCCCGCTAAAGCAGACGTAAGCGCACCACTGTTGATAGCCAACACGCCATTCACCGTGAGATACCGCGCTCCAGTCGCCAGCAGGCGCGGCGACTGGTACGTTGCGCGTTCGTTGAAGCTCTGCGGATCGAAGACCAGCACGTCGGCAAAGTAACCCGGCTTCAGCAAGCCTCGCTCCTTCAATCCCAGGGTCTCTGCCGTGAGAGAGGTGCTCGAACGCACCGCGAATTCCAGCGAGAGGACATGCCGGTTGTAGACATACTCGCGCAGCTTGCGAGGAAACGTCCCGAACTTGCGCGGATGTCCCTCCGAACCGTCGGAGCAGGTCATCACCCACGGCTGGCGCATGAAGGCCTCAATGTCCGTCTCCTTCATGTTGAACGAGGCCACGTCCGATCCGCCCGCCAGCACGACCTGGATGGCCGCTTCGATTGGATTTACTTTGCGCTCGGCGGCAATAGTCTCCAGCGTCTTGCCGACGATGCTCTTGTCCTTCGCCGCCGTCATCAGCAAAGACTCGGGCCCGCCGCGACGTTTCAGGTTCTGCGTCATCTCGGTGACCAGGCGCGTATGCACGCCGGGATCGGTCATGTTCTTGAGCAAAGCTGCACGCCCACCCACCTCGGCCCATCGCGGCACCAGGGCCGCCGTCACGCTGGTGCCGGAGGCCGTGTAGGGATACTGACTCGCCGTGACCTGAACGCCGTCCTTGCGCGCGGCTTCGATCACTGCAATGACGTCGGCGCTCTGGCCCCACGCATCCGCGCCCAGCGCCTTGATATGCGAGATCATCACCGGCATCTGCGCCTCGCGTCCGATTCGGATCGTCTCACGCACCGAACCCAACAGACCGATGTTGTACGAACCCTCATCGCGCATATGTGTGTCGTACAGACCTCCGTGGTGCGCGGCGACCTTTGCAAGTTCGATCACCTCTTCCGTGCTGGAGTAGCTGCCCGGCGCATAGTACAAGCCGGTTGAAATACCGATAGCGCCCGCGTTCATCGCCGTCTCAACCAGAGCCTTCATCTTCTCCATCTGCTGCGGTGTCGGCTTCGCATCGGACATCGCCATGACCTCGCTCCGCACCGTTCCCTGTCCGATGAAGAGCGCTGCGTTCGTACCGATCCCTTGCTTCTTCCATAGCGCCAGAGTCGTGGCGATATCGGCGGGGCTGCTTCCGTCGTTTCCCGTGACTACGGTGGTCACGCCCTGCATAAGGTACGCATCGTTGCGGCTTCGCATTGGGTCGGAGAGATCGTCTGCGGTATGGGTATGCGGATCGATGAAACCCGGCGTCACCACAAGGCCGGTCGCATCGATCACGCGCTTCGCCTTGTGTCCTTTGGAAGATCCTACGAAGACGATCCGATCGCCCTTGATCCCGACGTCAGCCTTCACCGCGGCAGATCCTGACCCATCCAGCACCGAACCGCCGCGCACGATCAGGTCGAGCTCCTGACTTCGGACGGCAATCGCGATCAGGAGAAAAGAACTGACTACAAAAGTGCGCGCGCGGAGATGTTTCAGAGATGCAGTCAAACGGGGCTCCTGAGATGGCGATGTTTTCAGCTAACGATACGCTGCTTCGTTATCACGCACCCCGGACGTTGGTATGCTTCAGGCATCCCCTGCTTTTTGGAGCGCCCTTTTGATCCGTCTCCCCCGCATTGCTCTTCCTCGCATTGCTGCGCTCCCGCTTGCTGCCTCTCTCCTGCTTCCACAAATGCACTCTCAGGCTCTCCCCGTAGTGGCCCCCACCCGCGCATCACACGCCATGGTCGTCACCGTCCAGCATGATGCCAGCGAGGCGGGCCTTTCGATCCTGAAGCAGGGCGGCAACGCGGTCGATGCCGCCGTAGCCGTGCAGTTCGCACTCGCCGTCGTCTATCCCATGGCGGGCAATCTCGGCGGCGGTGGTTTCATGCTCATCCGTCCTTCCACCTCCGGCAGGCACGCCCACAAGATGGGCAACGGCAAACCGCACTTCATCGACTACCGGGAGAAAGCCCCGGCCGCTGCGTCGGCTGATATGTATCTCGATGCGGACAGGAACGTGATCCCAGGCATGAGCCTCACCGGATATAAGGCCAGCGGCGTCCCCGGTACGGTGGCAGGTATGATCTACGCGGAGAGCCACTTTGGCCGGCTCGGTCTGAAGGCCGTCATGGCACCCGCCATCCGCCTTGCCCGCGAGGGCTTCATCCTCTCCGAAGAAGAGACGCACTTTTACCACGCCCACAACATCGAGAGTTTTCCGGAATCGCGCCGCATCTTCCAGCGCAATGGAGATTTCTACAAAGCAGGTGAACGCTTCCAACAGCCGGAACTCGCCGCCACGCTCGAACGCATCGCCGCTGATCCCACCGAGTTCTACAAAGGCCGCATGGCGCAGCAGATCGCGGACGCGATGCAGAAGGGCGGCGGCCTCATCACCGCTGCGGATATGGCATCCTACGAAGCCAAAGACCGGACTCCGCTGCGCGGGAAGTACCACGGCTATGAGATCCTCACCGCGCCTCCACCCAGCTCCGGCGGCATCGTTCTGATCGAAACGTTGAATATTCTCAGCGGCTACAAGCTTAAGAAGATCGGTACAGACCGCTCCCCGGAACAGATCCACCTGATCACCGAGGCCTTCCGCCGCTCTTACATGGATCGTGGCGACTACCTCGGCGATCCCGATTTCATGCACATGCCTCTCGCTGAGCTTGCGAACAAGAAATATGCCAAGGCGTGGCGCAAATCCATCGACCCGGTGAATCCCTCTCCTTCGGCGACGCTTGTTCGCCCCGCTGGATTTCTTCCTGAGCCGCCAAAGATTCCCGTCCCGCCTGCCTCCACGCAGACCACGCACTTCAGCGTCGTCGACGACGAGGGCAACGCCGTGTCGAATACCACCACGCTGAATTTCTACTTCGGCTCCGGCGTTACCATCGAAGGCCTTGGCTTTCTGATGAACGACGAGATGGACGACTTCGCCAGCAAGGTCGGCGTTCCCAACGCCTTCGGCCTGATCCAGGGTCCGGCCAACGCGATCGGCCCGAACAAGCGCCCGCTGAGCTGCATGTCGCCCACCATCGTCACACGCAGAGGCAAACTACGTCTCGTGCTCGGTTCGCCCGGCGGATCCACCATCATGACGACTGTCGCCAACGACATCATCAGCGTGCTGGACAACGGTCTGGACGTGCAGGCAGCGGCGGACGCACCGCGCTTCCACCATCAGTACCTTCCTGACGTGCTGCAACTGGAGAAGAACTTCCCCGCGAACGTCGCCGATGCTCTCAAGACCCGCGGCTACATCGTCCGCCAGAAGACCGAGTTCGACGAAAAGACACCCGGCGTCTGGGGAGACAGCGAGCTGATCGCCGTCGATCCCAAAACCGGCGAACTCCTCGGCGGTCACGACTCCCGTCGAGGCTTCGGCAAAGCAGCAGGCTACTAACGCGCCCTTTAATCACACACACCCTCCGTCATCTCGACCGGAACGACAGTTCCATCGTCGCGTAGTGGAGAGATCTGCGTCTATCCGCGCCTAAGGCTTCCTCTTCAAAGCCTTATCGATACCTGCCTGCGCAATCGGCATCATCACGCCATACCCCATCGCCGTCGGATGCACGCCATCGTTTGACGTCCCTTCGCGCATGCCACCCTCCGCATTCACGAGCGCAGAGTAATAATCCACATAAACCAGGCCGCGATCCTCGGAAAACTGCTTCAGCCAGACGTTCAGCGCACGCACGTTGGCGGCAGGCTGCAGCCCCGGACGCCACTTGTAATCGCTCACCGGCAGGACCGAACCCACAACGAAGCGGATGCCGTTCGCCCTGGCGATGTCGGCCATCGAACGAATGTTGTCCTCGATCATCTCCTGCGTGGAAAGCCCCGTATTTCCGGCAAGGTCGTTCGTGCCTGCGAGAATCACCACCGCCGCCGGGTGCAGAGCTACAACGTCCTGCTGAAAGCGCACCAGCATCTGCGGCGTAGTCTGCCCGGAGATGCCGCGGCCAATGTAGTTTTTCCCCGGGAAAAAGGTTGCGCTGTTTCTTCCGGCCCACGCATCCGTAATCGAGTCGCCATAAAACACGACCCGCTTTTCGCCCGGGGCCGGGGCAGGCAGGGCTGCATTCGCGGCGCGATAGCGCTCCAGTTGCGGCCAGTCGGCCAGCTTCTTTTGCATGGAGGCGACCTGCGCGGGCGTCAGATCGGCCGCTGGTGTCACCAGAGAAGCATCCACTCTCATCGGAGCAGGTGCCGTTTGCGTCGAAAGTGTTGGAGGAAGCAGAGCTGTGGCGGCAAGTAGCGCAAGATCGATGCGACGCATGGTGTCTCCTTTGACTCTAACCTGGTGTCCAACAGTTTAAGGTACGTCCGCGAACCTTGGCTGATACGGCATACGACCTATTCCTCCTGTATGTTCAAGGTGGGTATGAAACAGGCAGTCTCGAGTTACGTGTTCCTCTTGCAGCGTCTCCACGTCGGACACCTCGACGCTCTGGTAGCAAGTGGTGCCCAGACGATTGAGATCTTCGCCGCGCGCCATCACTTCGATTACACCGACCGTGGCGGCGTCAAAGAGATCGCCAGCTGGTTCCGGTCCAACGATGTCCGTGCAACCCTCCACCAGCCCATCTTCGACGCCAACACAGGGGAGTGGAGCCGCCATCATCAGCCCGCGCTCAACCTGATCGACGTCGAAAAATCGCGTCGCATCAATGCCATGGACGAGGTGAAACGCGCCCTCGAAGCAGCGGAACAGATTCCCTTCGAGAGCATCGTGCTCAACCTCGGCACGTCCAACGACACATGGAGCGAGCGCACGCTCGACCTCTCCCTCACCGCCATCGAACACATCAAGGCCTTCGCTCATCCCCTGGGTGTGAAGACTCTCGTTGAAACGTCGCCGCACGAGGTCGCCACGCCCGACCATCTGCTGGAGATCCTCCGCGTCGGCCACTTTGACACCGTGGGCGTCTGCCTCGACACCGGCCACATGAACCTGCCCGGACGTGGAGGCGTGGAAGCAGCCTTCGCCATCCTCGGCGACCGCGTCAAAGAAGTTCACCTGAACGACAACCACGGCGAAAAAGATGAGCACTGTTGGCCGGGCGAAGGCACCATCGACTGGAAGCTGGTCACTGCTGGCATCGCGGCCATTACCAACCCGCCCGTCTGTGTCCTCGAAATTGCCTATGAGCCGGAGCTGACCTCGGCGGAAGTGACCAAATTGGCAACGAAGGCTTTCGCGACACTGAACAAGTAGTATTTTCGGTTGACGAGAAGTGCCAGTTTGGCGTCGAATATCTATAGTCCTCGAGCGGGGGTACGCCCGAGGGGTTGTTACAGCATCAACGGCTTAGAAAACAGCGGATCAGAAACGTAGCAAGCACGATCGCAAGTGCAAGGACGAGACGTCCGGGCACTTCCAACGAGCAGCTAGCCTTGATCTTTCCAAGATCCATCATGGCTACCTCCTACAGTGAAATCGCCTCGGGGCTCGAACCCCGAGGCGTTTCGCTTTTCAGGGCGAAACCTGTATGTCCCCTCGAAGTGCCCTGAAGCGCACCACCTTCTGTAGAAAGCTCCCCCAGAATACGTTCGAAAGCCCGGGTCTTTGCCTCTTCGGAGACGTGTTTCCGTACGGCGAGTTCCAATTCGGAAATCCGGAAACCACTACAATCAATCTGCTATGAACCAGACGAATTTTGAAAAAAGCACAGCAGCTCCCGTAACGACTATCGCTACCCTCGGCCAGCATGAGGGCCAGAGCGTCACCCTCCGCGGCTGGCTCTACAACCTCCGCGCCTCCGGCAAGCTGCTCTTCCCGATCTTCCGCGACGGCACTGGGACGATCCAGGGCATCGTGCCCAAGGCCGCTGTGCCTGAAGAGGTCTTCGAAACCCTCAAGAACCTTACGCTCGAATCCAGCGTCATCGTCACCGGCAAGGTCCGTACCGACTCGCGCGCTCCCTCGGGCTTCGAGCTCGATGTAGAGAACGTGCAGGTTCTCCAGCGCATCGACGACGCCACGCCGTTTCCCATCACCCTCAAAGAGCACGGCGTCGACTTCCTGATGGAGCACCGCCATCTCTGGATGCGGACACCGCGCCAGTCCGCCATCCTCCGCGTCCGCGCCACCATCATGCGCGCTGCGGCGGAGTACTTCGACACCAACGGCTTCACACGCACCGATCCGCCCATCCTCACGCCCAACGCGTGCGAAGGCACCAGCGAACTCTTCGAGATGGAGTACTTCGACCAGGGCAACGCCTATCTCACCCAGTCCGGACAGCTATACATCGAAGCCACGGCCCTCGCTCTGGGCAAGGTCTACAGCTTCGGCCCCACCTTCCGCGCGGAAAAATCCAAGACCCGCCGCCACCTCACCGAGTTCTGGATGATCGAACCGGAGGTCGCGTTCCTCGAAATCGATGGCCTCATGGATCTGTCTGAGGCCTTCCTCACCCACATCGTGACGACTGTTCTCGCCCAGCACCGCGCCGAACTCAAGGTGATCGGGCGCGACATCGCCGTGCTCGAAGCCGTCGTCGCCCCCGGCCCTGACGGAGAACGCGTCCCCTTCCCACGCCTCTCCTACGACCAGGCCCACGAGATGCTCGAAGATGCCTTCTCAAAAGGCCTCATCGAAACCGCTCACAAACCCGGCGACGACTTCGGCTCCCCCGACGAGACCTACATCTCCTCGCAGTTCGACAAGCCGGTCCTCATTCACCGCTATCCCACGGCCATCAAGGCCTTCTACATGCAGCCCGACCCTGTCGACCCATCGCGTACGCTCTGCCTCGACGTCCTGGCCCCTGAAGGCTACGGCGAAATCATCGGCGGATCGCAGCGCATTCACGACTACGACCTGCTGAAGTCCCGCATCGAGCAGCACGATCTGCCCCTCGACGCCTTCCAGTGGTATCTCGACCTCCGCCGCTACGGCTCCGTTCCCCACGCCGGCTTTGGCATGGGCATCGAACGCGCCGTCGCCTGGATCTGCGGCCTGGACCACGTCCGCGAAACCATTCCCTTCGCCCGCACCCTCAACCGTATCTACCCGTAAGAAGGAACTCCCATGCGAACCATTTTGAAAAGAGCCATTACCGCCTCGCTGTTCCTCCTCACGCTTACCGCCACAGCGCAGGAGAAAGGAACATGGAAAGCCGAGAGTAAGACGGCCCGCTCCATCACCGGAGATCTCACGCTCTCGAACGAGAAACTAATGATCTACTTCTCCACGGTTGCCATGGCGCGCATCCGCGCCCTGCAGCCGGATGAGATCGGCTCCGTCTTCGATGTAGACAGCAACGAGGAAGGCGCAGGAAGCCTCTACCGCCTCAACATCCCAGCCAGCAGGAAGTTCGCCCATCGCAACAGTCTCTGCGGTGGCGAAGACGTGGAGTGGATGGTCACCTACGTCTCCGGAAAGACGATGCAGGTCGCGTTCTTTGGCAACGTGAAGGTCCCGGTCTTCGACCGCGCCAAGATCGCCGAATCAACCAATCTCTGCGGAACCTTCACTTACGCAAAGTAACCACGAAACCGGGTGCCCCATTCATCGCGGCTCCATCGCGATGAGTGGGAAGCGTCATCCCATCGCACACTGAAACCCGATCGACCAGGAATGAATTTCGCAGCAGGAGTGCTCCACCATGCCGAAATCGCTCGACCGTCTTCAGCCCTGGGGAGCCTTCGTCCTTCGCCTCGCACTTGGTCTTTCCATGGCCGTTCACGGCTATGAAAAAGTAGTACCGCACAACGCCACAGCGCACTTCGCACACTATGTCGTTTCGCTGGGCATGCCCTACTGGCTGGGTGTCGTGTCGGCCTACACGGAGTTTCTAGGGGGAGTGCTCGTACTCCTCGGCCTTTTGACGCGGCTTGCAGCAGCGCTGATCTGCACCAATATGCTCGTGGCCCTCATCACGGTAGGAATCCACCAGGGTTTCGGCATTTACAACTACATCTTCGCCCTTGTGGCCATCGCCTTCATGCTCGTAGTGAACGGTGCCGGGGCGCTGGGGCTGGACCGCAGGGTTGGGCTGTCTTAGTAGATTCTTTTTTTCCTTGAGCATGAACATGCAACGCAGACAACCGAGGCAGGACGCAAAGAGTCCTGCCTCGGCTTATCACTACAACCTAATCTATTTCTCGCTCGTAGGCGGCGTAAGGTCCTTGTCCCGCAGATAGTCGCTCAGAATCGCGTACTGCTCGTTGTCGTGAGAGATATTTGCCCACAGAACGGTGATGCGGGCACGGGTTCCGCGCGGGTTCTTGATCGGATCTGCGAGGTTCGCATCTGTCACCGAAGCATATGCCTTGTCGCAAAGAGTAAACGAGGCCTTCAAGGCTGCGAGGACCTCTTCCTTGGTGGCGGTCTCCGCCGGAACCTTGGGGAGATCGGCTGCCGGAGTACCGAGCACAGAGCCGCAGCTTCCCACCTGCGCTTCGCTGATGTGGTTCACCACGCGCGCGAAGGTACGAATATCCGGATGCGGTTTGAAGCCATAGCTCTCAGCGGGCATCTTCTCCGCAGCTTTAATCGCGTTGGCCTTCACACGGTTGTATGCGCCAAGTACCTCGGCGGCCGGGCCAGAGGGCACGCCTGCGGGGGCCTGCGCGAGAGCCGCGCCGCCCAGGGCGGCCAGGGAAAGAACGGTTGCAATCATCGTCGTGCGCTGCATGGAAAGATCCTTTCAAAGAAACAAGCCCAGCCTACGCGGGGCGGCGTCGCCGGACAAGTTCTTTGTACAAAAAAATAGTCTTCGTAACAAAAAAGGGAGGCAGCGCATAGCGCCGCCTCCCACGCACTTTAACGTCTTATCCGAGCTTCTGAATCTTCGCGCGCAGAGCCTTGGCCGCTGCAGCCGGATCTGCGGCGCCATAGATCGCAGCGCCAGCAACGGCGATCATTGCGCCTGAAGCCTCTACCTCCTCGATGCGGTCACTGTTGATGCCGCCTGCGATGGAGAACGCCACGTCAGAACTCCGTCCCGCTGCCAGAAGCTTCTCGATGGAGTAACCAGCCTCAGCCTGTTCATCCAGACCGGCATGCAGCTCAACCCAGCTTACGCCGAGAGCCGCGAGTTCCTTCATGCGCTTCGGTTTGTCAGCGACGCCGATCATGTCAGCCACGACCGATTTGCCGTGCGCCTTGCCGGCCTTTACCGCACCCGCGATGGTGCTGTCTCCGGCAGAGGCGAGCACCGTCATGATGTCCGCGCCTGCTTCAAACGCCAGGTTCGCTTCCAGCTCGCCCGCGTCCATCGTCTTCATGTCGGCGAAGACGAGCTTGTCCGGGTAGGAGGCCTTCACATTCGTGACGACGCTCAGACCCTGCTGTTTGATCAGCGGCGTACCCAGCTCGATCACGTCCACGTACTCTGAGACCTTGTTCAACAGCGTGAGAGCATCGGCGGTGGACAGAAGATCAAGGGCAACTTGCAGTTTCATTTATGACTCCGTTGGTTATTGGTGCGTTATTCGAGGTTGGCGTGGCGTTTCCATAGCTCCTCCGCAGACTCGCCGCGCTCGCGCCACATCGCTTGAAAGAGCATGTCCATCAGCAAAAGAACACTCTGTTCAAAGAGGGCACCTGCATACTGCTCGGAGCGTGCGCCACCATGGTCCTGCTTCGTCGCCGCTGGAATGATGAGAAGATGCGTGGCCAGTTTGCCCAGTCTGGAATCGGGCGCGGTCGTAATCGCCACCACCTGCGCGCCCGCCTTGACCGCTGTCTCTGCGGCTTGCACGGCACCTGCCGTCGTTCCTGAGCCGGAGGCCACCAGCAGCAGATCCCCGGCAGCAATCGCTGGCGTTGTGATCTCTCCCACCACATGCACCGTCAGCCCCAGGTGCATCAGCCGCATCGCCGCCATGCGCAACGCCAGACCACTGCGTCCCGCGCCCGTGGCGAAGACGCGCTGGCTTGCGAGAAGAATCTTCTCCGCCGCATTCACCTGTGCCTCATCCACGGCGGCAAGCGTTCGCTGCAGCTCCGTCAGAATAAGATCGCGATCCGCAGCATAGTCCGTTGTTGTGAGAGCGGAAGACATGACCTTATGAGCGTTTCATCCGCTCACGCGCGCGTCCAACAGGAAATTCGAATGGCTTGATAGCTTTTCTCTATTGCGTCTTGATCAAAAACGGCTCATGCGACTTCAGCATCCGGCGAATCGAAGTCACCATCTGTGAGGTGTGCGCCAGCTCCATCAGGGCATGCACCGCAGCAGGCAGCGGATCGCTCTTGAGCACGACAAACCCCACATTCGCCTGCTCCGCTAGCTTCGCAATCGGTCGAGCATACAGCGGCCCCGACGCATGCAGAACCCCCGTCAGAGACTGCGGCAGCACCGTAGACCAACGTCCCGTCGCCACGTGCGCCGCCAGTACCTCGGCGGAGTCCGTCTCGATCAGCTTCGCCGCCTGCTTCAGCTGAGCCGCCGCTCCCGCCGGGATCGCATTCCGCAAGAGACAGAGCGGCTGCGCTGCGATCTCCGCCCATGGAATCCGAGTCGGGGACTCCTGCTTGTTCCTGGAAAACAGAAAGATCCGCTCGCGATAGAGCGTGTGAGTGGTGAAACCTTCCGCGGTGTCGTCGTCGATGTAACTTAGCGCAACGTCCATCTCGCCCTGCCGCAGAGACTGTAGCAGGCCAGCCGCGTCCGAAGTCGCAATGCTGATCTGCAGCCCCGGCGCCGTCTCCGCAAACTGCACGCTGAGCAGGGAAGCCAGCGACACCGTTGCCGGAAGCATGCCGATGCGAAACGCCCCCTGCATGCCGCTATCGCGCAGCGTGTGCAGCTCCTGCTTCAGACGCATGCAGTCATCCAGCATCTGCTGCGCCCAGGCCAGAACGCGTTCGCCCTCAGGCGTGAAGCCTTCAAACCGCTGCCCGCGCCGGACGATCAGCACGTCCATATCTTCTTCCAGCTGCTTGATGCCCGCTGAAAGCGTCGGCTGCGAGACGCTGCACGCCGCCGCCGCACGCGCAAAGTGCTTCTCCTTGCTCAGCGCGAGAAGGTATTCAAAGTTCCGGACGATCACAAAAAACTCCAGACCTCAGTCTCTCACCAAAGTTCCCAGCAACTCGATCGACCGCATCTGGTCGGCGTGCGCCACACCGCCGCCGCTCATGTGCAGAGCCACTTGGCTCAGACCGCCCAGCACCTCGTCGTAGTACCGCAGCTTGGTCGCCACGGTCTCAGGCGAACCGATCAGGTACGCCGCCGTCGGCGCAAGCTGCGCGTCAAAGCTCTCGCGCGTGATCGGCGCCCAGCCACGCTCGCGCCCAATGCGACCGAAGGTCTCCTTATGAGAAGGCCAGAAGATATCCGCCGCCTGCTGATCGGTATCGGCAAGGAAGCCCAGGGCATGCACGGAGACATCCGCCTGTGCGGGATCGTGGCCTGCGCGAGCCCACGCCTGGCGATAGAGGTCGATCATCGGGCGGAAGCGATGCGGCTCGCCTCCGATAATGGCCACCGTTAGGGGCAGACCCAACAGCCCCGCACGCGCAAACGACGCGGGCGTTCCGCCCACACCCAGACGCACCGGAAGCTGCTTCTGCACCGGCCTCGGCCAGACACCCTGTCCGTTCAAAGAAGATCGATGCTTGCCCTGCCAGGTCACCAGCGTCTCATCGCGCAGCTTCAGCAGCAGATCCAGCTTCTCTGCAAAGAGCTCGTCGTAGTGCTTGGTGTCGTACCCGAAGAGCGGATAGCTCTCGATAAACGAACCGCGTCCCACTACAATCTCCGCGCGCCCGTTCGAGATCAGATCGATCGTCGCAAAATCTTGAAAGATGCGCACAGGATCGTCGCTCGACAGCACGGTCACAGCGCTCGACAGCCGGATCTGCTCCGTCACCGCAGCGGCAGCCGCGAGAAAGATCGCTGGCGACGACGCGAGATATTCCACGCGGTGGTGCTCGCCGATCCCGTACGTGGAGATCCCCACGCGGTCGGCCAGCTTGATCTCTGCCATCAGGTTCTTGGAGCGCTGCGCGCCTGTGAGCTCCGGCCCACCCATCTGCACGAAACTATCGATTCCAATCTTCATGCTGGATAAGATGCACGACACCTGTCGTTTGATGCAAGCCCATGCGTCGCGCGGAGCGCATGGTTCGGATTTACTCTGACCCTAGATCGGTCGTTTCAGCGAGTGCAACATAATCTCTACCTAAAACGGACGCTCCACTTTACATGACGGACAAGACTGCAAAGGGTCTAAGATCATCGAGTGCGAGGTCTAGGGCCTGTGATATCGGAGTGAGAGAAAGTGAAACGACTCTTCTGCATTGCACTTCTCTACATCATCAATCTTCCTATGAATGCATTCGCATCTGATATCACGGCGAGTGTAAGCGTGATCGGCAACGGAAAGCCGATCCTTACCGTAAAGACTAATCTGCCCCCTAAATCAGTTTTGATGGCGAGCCTTGCAAACCCAATCAATCTGGGAGGAGATGGTTATTTTGCTCTAGAGAAGGGGGAAGTGACCGCAAATCAGACTGTCCAATTTGGGCCGTTTACCAAAAATGGAGATCGCCTCTCGTCCGGCACCTATCAGGTGAAGATTTCAACTGTCATGGCTTCGCTCCAACCTGAAGAAGCAAGATCGTTCTTTGGAATGCATGGGGAGAGGCTTACTGGTCCCCTAGTATCATCTTTGCCCGGCACTACAGAAAAGTACTTTTCGACAAACTCTCAATTCACAATCAAGTCAGAGAATTCGATAAGCACTGGTCCATCGGATGAACATACAATCGGCTCGTTAGACGAAAAGTGGCAAAGGGTTCAGATCAAAGGGCCGGAACTCTACGTCCAGACAAATGGACATTACTTCACTACGAATCCACCTCTATCAACCATTGAGCATCATTCAGGATATGGCTTTGTGACGAACATCGTTTCAAACCTTCCGGAGAGCACGATAGTTGGTGCCCCCCAATCGGCTATGCACATGGTCGAGGGGAACTGTGAGACGCGACATTATTCAGTACTCGGCTCGGTGCTGTTTGCGGGAAAGAATCGCAGTGGCATTGCGATGGAAAGCACACCAGCGGACAATCTGGAGAGAAAACTGGCTCCGAATTCTCCCATCGAGAAAGCGTTCGACGTCCTGTGCGCAATTGCAAGAGAACAGAAGTAGTCCACAGCGGCGCCTCTTTAGACACGGCACTTGGTCGTCGAGGATAATGTGTCATCCTGTCGATCTCGGGAAGAAGAAAAGCAAATCCCTTCGCTGCGTACGGCATGACAAATGGACTCCTCAAGTAGCCCTACGGCATCACCGCCGCGCGCTGACCCAGCAAGAACGCCGCACGCGCACTGGGCGTGGCCGCCGCCACCGATTCAACGTTCCTTGCCGGTTCACCCTCGTACCGCGTGTAGGCGTACTTCTTCTCAGGAACCGTATCCACGCTCACCTGTTCCACGGAAACGACCTTGGCCGGAATATTCCCACCAAACCAGCGCGGATCTTCAGTCTCTTTCCACGTGACAAGAGAAAGCTGCGACCCGGCGGGATACGCCGTGTCACTGTTCTTGCGGGCGTAGTTCACGGCGACGTCGTTGCCGTAGAGCGTCGACATCGTTGAGCTCGGTTTGTCAATCCACGAGGTAATCACGCGACCGTGCATCGCACCGCCAGGAAAGCCGCTGACCTTGCTGGCATCCTGATTCAGCGTCGTGACCACACGCGGATTCGTCGCCTCACAACCAGCCAAACCACCCAACAGGAACAGGCCTAAAACTTGAGCTACTCGCATTATTGGCCTCCCTGGATTGGCGTCGTATAGACGTAATCGTTCTGGCGCACTGGATTATGGCAGCCGATACATTCGTTGGCGAAGTTCGCGTTCTTGCCATAGGGCTTCAGGTCCATGCCGACCCAGCGCGCCCATCCCCATCCCGCAGTAGAGGCGTACTTATGTCTGTCTTTCACCATGAACTCCACCTGCTTGAACGCTCCTGTGTGGATTGCGCCCTGCGCGTCCGGCTCCTGTGCCCAGGCCACCTTGGCAAAGGCCGCGCCGTCTGGCCAGGGGTTGATGTGGTTCTCCGCGATCGCCTTGACGGCGATATCGTTGCCCAGAATCTGGCGCATCGTGTGATTGTCGAAGCGGTCCGTTGAACTAATGGCCTTCCAGTTCTTATAGTCCGCAAAAAACGCGATCCCGTTTAGTTCAGGCTTCACCTGGAGCGGCGCATCACTCGCGGTGATCCACTTCGCATACTGCTCGTCCGCATCCTTGTTCGCCATGGGGGCTGCAATATCGACCTTGGCTGGTGCAGCGGACGCAGCAGGAGCCAGGTAATTCCGCAGAAGAGCAAGCTGCTCCGGCGTAAGCGCCGCTCCGGGATGAACTTTCCGGTATGAAGGCAGAGGCATCGCACCCATCTGGATCTGGTTTACTGCTTCAAAAAGCATGCCCTTCTGTTGCGCCGCGGGTAACTTCCCAATCTCGGAGAAGTTCAGATGCGTGCGGGCGGTGTTTACATCCTTCGCCACCATCCAGTACGCAGGGGCGATCTGGTCGAACCAGGCCAGCTTCGTCTCGTTGGAGTGGCAGTTGTAGCAGGAGTTCCGAAGGATCGCCTTCACCTCGGGTGGTGCCTGAATCTCTGCCGTTACTGGCGGATTCGTGATGGGTGGTCGAACGAACTGCAGGCAGACGAAGCCGAGAAAGAGAACTCCCGTCCCAAGAGCCAGGCGAAATCGTGTTTGTGGCGCGACGGTCAATGTTTTGCCTCTCTTCGGTTCTTCCAAACTATGCCCGTAAAGGGGTTCAATCAGGCGCATGCACTATCCTGATAGAGCATGGGACGCGACCAGGACAGGTTTCGTCGCAAAAAAGGAAAGAACATTGCCTCTGAATTGCGGAATTGTCGGACTCCCTAACGTGGGAAAGTCCACCATCTTCAACGCCCTCACCTCGGCCAAAGCCCAGGCGGCGAACTATCCCTTCTGTACGATCGAGCCCAACACGGGCGTCGTCACCGTACCCGATGAGCGCCTCGCCAAGATCGCCGCGCTCATCAAGCCGAAGTCCCTCGTGCCTACCTCGATGGAGTTCATTGACATCGCGGGTCTGGTGGAAGGCGCAAGCAAGGGCGAAGGCCTGGGCAATCAGTTCCTTGGCCACATCCGCGCCACGGACGCTATCTGCCACGTCGTCCGCTGCTTCGACGATGCGGAGGTCGTTCATGTCGCCGGAAAAGTCGACCCTTTGCATGACATCGACATCATTAACACCGAGCTTCTCCTTGCCGATCTGGATACGGTAGAGAAGCGCTTCACCAAAGTCGAACGTGCGGCCAAGGCCAGCAGCGACGCCAAGGTGAAGGCAGAGCATGCCATGCTGCAGAAGCTCCTCACCGTGCTGCAGGCAGGCAAGCCCGCGCGTGTTGCCGACCTCACCGACGAGGAAAAACTTCTCGCACGGGATCTTTTTCTCATCACTTCGAAGCCGCAGCTCTACGTCGCGAACGTCGACGAAGGCGGCTTGATCGGCGGGAACGACTACACAGCCGCCGTCGAAAAGCGCGCCGTGGAGGAGCACGCACAGGTGGTCCGCATCTGCGGTTCGCTCGAAAGCGAAATCTCCCAGCTCGAACCGGCGGAACGCGACGAGTTTCTGAAGGACATGGGTCTCAGCGAGCCCGGTCTGAACCGCCTCATCCACTCCGCCTACCGGCTTCTGGACCTCATCACCTACTTCACCGCGGGCGTGCAGGAGGTCCGTGCCTGGACGATCAAGCGCGGCACCAAGGCCCCCGGCGCAGCAGGCGTCATCCACTCAGACTTCGAACGCGGATTTATCAAGGCCGATGCCTACGCGAGCGACGATCTCTTCACCCTCGGCAGCGAACAGGCCGTAAAGGAAAAAGGCCTCCTCCGTTCGGAAGGTAAGGAGTACGTCGTGAAGGACGGCGATATTCTCTTTTTCAAGTTCAACGTGTAGGAGCCGGGTAATGCGGAGGCAGCAGTGATGTTCCGGATATTACGCTGGTCTGTCTTCGCCGCTGCCGTTCCAATCTGCTTTGTCTTGTCCTTTTTCGGGTGGATCGCAACTGGTTTCGCCGAACTGCTGGACGCGCTCACGCTGTTGCTTGCATTCCCGACGCTACTCCTGGCAATCCGTTCTATTCGCGTTTGCGCTGTGGTACTCGGAAGTCTTTTACTTCTCCATCTTTCGCTTCCACTCTTGCATAGCGGGCATTTCACAATCAGAGGTCTGGTTTCCTCGCAGATAGATCTTTGGTATCTTGCCGCGGTCGCCTGTGTGGGAATTGCATCGATAATTCCGGACCGCCATGCCTAGCAATAGGTACGATGTTGGAAACAAACAGAGATCGTATTGCAAGAGCTTGGTATGACTTCTTCGGAAACTAACTCCGCCACTAGCGTTCGTTTTGATCGCGATAGCATGTGGGTCTCACTCAGCGACGGCCGCGTCCTGGGTGTGCCGCTCGCATGGTTCCCTCGTCTGCTCCACGCAACGCCGGAGCAGCGTGAAGAAGTGCGCATCAGCAGCCGGGGGCTGCACTGGGAATTCATCGACGAAGATATCTCCGTCGCCGGACTCCTTGGCGGGTTTGCGCGATCAGTCCAGGCCGCATCCCACGACTGCCTGGACTGATCCACAGAAGCTCTATCGCCGCCCTCTCTTAGCTCCCGCGCCCTTACTCCAGTATTGAAGCTCATCCACGTACAGCTCGCCGGTCAGGTCCGCCGCGCGTAGCTGCATCCGCGCCTGCGCGTCGGCAACCGCCTTGTTGTAGACCACAGATCCAACCTCCTCCAGGAAGAAGTTCAGCAGCAGGCTGGCGGGCAGGTCTCCGATCGGCTCCTCCATGTTTTCCTGAAAATAACGCTGGATCGAAGCGACGGCATCGGCACGCGCTTGTTTAGAAATCTCGATGGCCATTTAGAAAAAGTACACCTGGAAGCATCGCCCAAAAACATCTCCGAGAAACGAGTAGCTTCGCAGATTCCTGTCTCCGCAAATGCCAAGCTGCCGCGTACCCTTGAAGCAACATGGCAAAGAAACTTCGCGTAGGCATTCTCTTCGGTGGACGCAGTGGTGAGCATGAGGTCTCTCTCCGCTCCGCCGCCTCCATTCTCGATGCAATCGATCGCAAGAAGTACGACATTGTCCCCATCGGCATCAACAAGCAGGGCAAGTGGCTCAACGGCCCCGACGCGCAGAACCTGCTTGGAGGCGACACCGTCCCTCAACTCGCTGCCACGGTGGAGACTAGCCTGAGCATCCATGCCGCCGCCGCGGGAAGCGGAGCTTCGAAGCTCGATGTTGTGTTCCCCGTGCTTCACGGCACCTTTGGAGAAGATGGCACCATCCAGGGTCTCTTTGAACTGGCAGATGTGGCCTACGTTGGTTCCGGCGTCCTCGGCTCTGCCGCAGGCATGGATAAGGACGCGATGAAGCGCATGTTCGCCGCCTCCAAGCTGCCCATGGTGAAGCACGTGACTCTGCTGCGCAGCGAGTGGGCCGCCTCCAAGCGAAAGTGCACCACGCAGATCGAAGCAGCGCTGAAGTATCCGCTCTTCGTAAAGCCTGCAAACCTCGGCTCCTCCGTCGGTATCAGCAAGGTGCACGACCGCAGCGAACTTCCCAAAGCAATGGATGAGGCCGCGCGCTTCGATCGCAAGATCGTCATCGAGCAGGGCGTTGGCGGAAAGCGTGGCAAGGCGCGCGAACTGGAAGTCGCCGTCCTCGGCAACGATAATCCCGAAGCCTCAGTCGTTGGCGAGATCGTCCCGGACCGCGAGTTCTACGACTACGCCTCCAAGTACGACGCCACCAGCACCTCGGAGCCGCAGATCCCGGCGAAGATCACCAAAGCCGAAGCCAAGCAGATCCGCGAGATGGCCATCCGCGCCTTCAAAGCCTGCGACTGCTCCGGCCTCGCCCGCGTCGACTTCCTCATGGACCCGCCCAGCACCACCGGCAAGCCCGCGAAGATCTATCTCAACGAGATCAACACCATGCCCGGTTTCACCAGCATCAGCATGTATCCCAAGCTCTGGGAGGCAACCGGCGTCGGCTATAGCCAACTCGTCGATCGCTTGATTACACTCGCACTCGAACGTCACGAAGAGCGCAAGCAGACCAACTTTACGATCGAACAAGAGTAAGAGGCCGTATGAACTCCGAAGTAGAACCGCTCCTCACGCAGACCGACAACGTCAACATGACCACGCCCGAACCAGGTCTCCGTCGCCAGGTCATGTCCACGACGGACAGCCTCATGCTCGTCCGCCACCTGCAGGTGAAGGGATGGGTCGGCGCGCGCCATAAGCACCCGCACGAGCAGCTTCTTTACGTCGTCTACGGAGAGATCCTCCTCAAGGTCGAAAACCCGGCCACAGGCGTCGACGATCTCTTCAATATGCGCAAAGGCGACAGCCTCATCGTTCCCGGAGACCTCATGCATGAGGCCTCGGCGCTTGAAGACACCGAAGTCCTCGATGTCTTTACCCCCGCCCGAGACGACTACCGATGATCTCCATGCCTCAACAGATCCGTGCCCCATTCTTTCGCGGCCTTATCGCGAAAGGGTGGGGTCTTCTTGCTCTTTCCGTCGCCGTAACCGCCGTTGCCGCGCCTCTCCGCTCCCCCTGGGACGGCCATAAAATCAAGCAGACGGACGCCCCCTACAACTGCGGCCCCGTCCTGCATCTCGCACCGGATCTCACCACCAACAGCTTCTATCGCCTAGACGATCCCACGCACTCCATCGTCGATCCCGTTCGCATGGCGGAGTACAAACGCACAGCGGACGGCGTCAAAGCCGTCGGTGCCGCAGTCGTTGCGGCGGCAGATGCTTACCGCACCACCGGCTCTCGCATCGCCCTCCACTGCGCGGCACAACAAGCGCTCTCGCTCGCGAAAGAGAATGCTCTCGGCGGCAAGATGTCCTCCACCCAGGCAATGTACGTGCAGGGTTGGGAGGCGGGCGCGATTGCCATCGCTTACCTCAAGGTCCGCGAAGATGCGGGACTTGCTCCGGCAGACGACAAGCTCATCGGTGCATGGCTCCTTCGCCTTGGCAACGCAACTCGCGCTTACTATGACGGACAGCGGGCTAAAGGCGATAAGGGCAACAATCATCTCTACTGGGCGGGTACGGAACTTATCGCGGTCGGCACGGTGGCGAACGACCGCGCGGCCTTCGATTGGGGCATCGGCACCTATGAAGACGGCGTGAAAGAGATCCGTCCCGATGGTACACTTCCACGCGAGATGTCTCGCGGGCAGCGTGCTCTCCATTACCACTTCTACGCGCTCGCCCCGCTTGTACTCACCGCTGAGTTCGGTGAAGCCAATGGCATCGACCTCTACGCCTATGCGGACGGATCCATCCATCGTCTCGTCAAAGCATGTCTCGCGGGCGTGAAGGACAAAGACCTCTTTGCGAAACCAGCGGGTGCTCCGCAGGAGTTTCCCAACATTCTTACCGGCGACCAGATCGGCTGGGCTCCGCCGTATTTACGGCGTTTTCCCAACGCTGAACTTTTAAAACTTGCTGCTGCCGCACCGTCTCTCAGTGTCCCCTATCTAGGTGGTCTCCCGCCAGACGGAAATTAGCGGAAACCCGCACCGCACCTTTCGCATCCCAATCAAAATGGTTCGCCCTTGTTTTCTAGTCATCGATCGAGAGTTTCCCGGAAGCATCTCCACGCGCAAACTGGTTTTGGAGACTGCAAAATACAACGTCATCACGGCCTATAGCGCTCGCGAAGCCATCGATACTCTACGGATCTTCCCCGCTGTCTCGGGCATCATCCTCGACAAGTCCATCCGCGATATGCCCTGCGCGGACCTCGTGCGTGAGATCCGCGCCTTCGATCCCAGCAGACCGATCGTCCTCATCGCGGGCCCATCGTTGGAAGTCTGCGACGACGCGGATTACATCCTGGAGTTCTACACTCCTGAAGCCCTGCTGGAGATCGTCCGCAGGATCTGCCCTGAAGATGCCTCCGCGATTGCAGCGCACACGATCGAGCTGGAAAAAATGTGATCTACAGCATCTGCAGAAGTCCGGCCTCATCCAGCACGGCCACGCCCAGTTCACGCGCCTTCTCCAGCTTGCTTCCGGCGTCTTCGCCTGCAACGACATAAGTCGTCTTCTTGCTCACCGATCCTGAGACCTTTCCGCCCGCAGCCTCGATCTTCTCTTTTGCAGTATCGCGTGTGAGCGTGGGCAGCGTTCCCGTCAGAACGAACGTCATTCCGGCAAGCTTTGTTCCGCGCTCGCGCTTCTCCGCCGTCATGGTCAGGCCTGCGTCTTTTAAACGCTGCACCAGCAGAAGGTTCTTCTCGTTCGCGAACCACTCACGGATCGCCTCGGCGACCCTGGGGCCGACGTCGTTCACACGCGTCAGGTCCTCTTCGCTCGCTGAGATCAACGCGTCCATGCCACCGAACTCTTCGGCCAGCGTCTGCGCGGTGCGCTCGCCTACGTGACGTATACCCAGACCCAGAAGCACGCGGGAGAGCGGCGCCGACTTTGACTTTTTAATCTCCGCGAGGAGAGACTCGGCGCTCTTCTGCCCGATGCGCTCCAGACCCATCAACTGCTCAAGCGTGAGCCCGTAGATATCGGCAACCGAATGCACCAACGCTCCGCGCGTGGGGGCTTCGGCCACAGACTCCTCGCCTTCTCCGGCTTCAACCGTTTCGGCGACTGTATGACCGAGCAACTGCGCCACCAGCGATTCTCCCAGTCCCTCGATGTTCATCACACCGCGCGAGGCAAAGTGTCGTAGCTCTTCTTCCAGCCGCGCGGGGCAACTGGCATTCACGCAGCGCCAATCCACTTCGCCCTCTTCGCGGACTACCGGCTCTCCGCATCGCGGACACACCGTCGGAAAAACAATCTCCTGCGTTCCGCGCGGGTGCGTCTTGTCTTCGACCACATGCGTGATCTTCGGGATCACGTCGCCGCCCCGCTCCACGGAGACGTGATCGCCGATCTTCAAACCCAGCCGCTCAATCTCATCCGCGTTGTGCAGCGTCGCGCGCGTCACGGTCGTTCCGCCGATAAAGATCGGCTGCAGGTCCGCGACAGGCGTCAGCTTGCCCGTCCGTCCTACTTGAAAGAGAACATCGCGCAACTGTGTCACGCCCGCGCGTGCAGGGAACTTGTAGGCGATCGCCCATCGCGGTGCCTTGCCCGTAAATCCAAGCCGCTTCTGCAGCGCCGTCGCATTGACCTTGATCACAACGCCGTCGATCTCGTATCCCAGACCATCGCGCTCGGCCTCCGCCTGGGCGATGAATCCCAGAACCTCGTCGATCGTCTTTACCGTTCGCGCCTGCGGATTCACGCGAAATCCCGTGGCACGCAGGGCATCGAGCGTTGCCTGTTGCGACTTCAGAAGCGTGTCGCCATCACGCAGAAGAAAGTACGCGTAAAAATCGAGACGCCGCTGCGCCACGATGCTCGGCTCAATCGTTCGTATCGTTCCTGCGGCGGCGTTGCGCGGATTCGCCGCCGCCGCTTGCCCCGCAGCTTCGCGCTGGCGGTTCAACTCTTCAAAAGCAGTCTGCGGCATGACCACTTCGCCGCGTACTTCAAACGTACCCGGTAACCCTGCGGCCTTCAGCTTTGCCGCAGCGATGCGCAGCGGCACAGAGCGTATCGTGCGTACATTGCTGGTCACGTCTTCGCCCACGCTGCCATCGCCGCGCGTCAGGCCACGGACAAGCTGGCCTTCTTCATAGTGCAGGGCAAGCGAAAGCCCATCCAGCTTGTACTCGCAGGTGTACTCCACTGCGTCCGAAGCGGGAAGGGAAGTGGTCACACGCTCCGCCCAGGCTCGCAGCTCGGCTTCGTTGTAGGCGTTGTCCAGGGAGAGCATCGGCCGCGAGTGCGCGACCTTCGCAAATCCCTCGCGTGGCTTTCCGCCTACCCGCTGCGTCGGAGACTCCGGCGTCACCAGCTCCGGATGCTCGGCCTCCAGCGCCTTCAGCAGGTTCATCAGGGCGTCGTACTGCGCGTCCAAGATCTCAGGCCTATCCAGAACGTAATAAGCGTGCTCGTGATGCTCAATCTCGGCTCGCAGCTCGGCTGCTCTTTGTTCGGGGGACATCTCGCGATTATAGAAACTCTACCCAGTCCTTGCTCCGGAGTGTCCTGAAGCGCTGTATCCTCAAACACACCAGCATGGAACCCGTCACACACATTCTTACCGGCGCCGTCCTCTCTCGCGCCTGCGGCTTCAACAAGCGCGCGCGCTACGCCACGCTCGCCATGGCCATCGCCGCCGAGCTTCCGGACATGGACATCGTCCACGACATCCAGGGGCCCCTGCACTACTTCCAGCATCATCGCGGCTGGACGCACAGCTTCCTGTGGCTTCCCGCGCAGGCGCTGCTTACCGTCGGCATCGTCTACGCATGGCATCGACTCAGCCGAAGGGACAAGGAGCGTGAAGGTGACCCTCCCCTCCGCTGGTTCTATCTCTTCGGCATCTCGCTCATCGCCCTCACCAGCCATATCCTTCTCGACTGGACGAACAACTACGGCGTGCGCCCGTTCGCTCCCTTCAACCCGCGCTGGTACCAGGGCGAGCTCGTATTCATCTTCGAACCTCTGATCTTTGCCGCGCTCGTGCTCGCGCTCATTCTTCCCTCGCTCTTCGCTCTGACCGACAGCGAAATCGGCGCACGCCGCACGCGCTTTCGTGGACAGGGTTTTGCCATCGCAGCGCTTGTCTTCATCGTCGCGCTCTGGGGATACCGCTATACGCAGCATGAGAAGGCTGTCGGCATCGCGCAGCAGCAGATGTACCAGGGCGACGCTCCCGTTCTCCGCATAGGGATGAACCCCTATGCAGGCACGCCCTTTGAGTGGTATGCCGTCGTGGAGACGCCCGCCTTCTACCAGACCGGCACCGTCAACACGCGCCTCGGCACCATGGAGTTCACGCCGCAGGAGATCTTCTGGAAGGGTGCCACTACCCCTGCCACCGAGGCAGCAGACGCCAGCCCGCTGGGCCGCGTCTATCTCGACTGGGCAAAGTACCCCGTCGTAGACGACCTCGGCGTTCTGGTCCACAGCGACACGCCGGAGTTGAATGGCCTCCGCGCCGTCCGTTTCCGTGATCTCCGTTTCATGTTCAACACCTTCGCCTACAAGGGCCGCGATCACGCTCCGCTCAGCGGAATCGTCTATCTCGACGCTCAAAACAAAATTGTTCGCACGGAAATGAACGGGGCGCAGCAGAAGTAGTTTCTTGACCCCGCCCTCTTCGGCGCGGACAATCAGAGATACACATGGCCGCCTACCTCGTTCTCGTCCTCGCAGCGCTCAGCCGCTGCCTTCCTCACTGGATGCACACCGCCAGCTATGGGCTTACTGCTGTCGGAGCGGGTATGCTCTTCTTCGGTTCGCGTCTGCAGGCGCGCAGCCGCTGGCAGGCCATCGCTGCCGTGCTCGCCATGGCCGCAACGGATTACTACCTCACCGTCTACGTCTACAGCTTTCCCTTTGCGATCTCCTCGTACGCGCTTACCTGGGTCTGGTACGCTGCGCTGGTTCTCTTCGCTTCAGCGTTTCTTCGGAGCTCGCGCACCACCGTTCGGGTCACGGCAGCAGCCATCTTTTCCGCAACAGGATTCTTCCTCTGGAATAACGGCACCGTCTGGCTGGGAAGCCACATGTACCCACACACGCTGGCGGGTCTGGGAACCTGCTACGCCATGGGTCTGCCCTTCTACCGCAACGACCTGGCCTGCACGCTCCTGCTCTCCGGAGCTCTCTTCGGTCTGCCTGTCCTGGTACGCGAGATGAATGAGATTCTCCACCGCATCGGCAGCAACGGCTCCCGCCCCATCTAAAAACCGCTACTTCTATCGCGTACGCGAGCACCGCATGACCCGGCTCTTCTTCAAGAGCCGGGTCTCTTCGTTTGGTGCGCGTTTCTTCCTGAACCTCGATCACAAAACGCATCCTCCCTCTCCTTGGGTTAAGCGTAGGACTTCCAGCGTCGTGGAATAAAAAGAGAGCCCACGGGTTCTTTCTACGTTCGACAAATTGAGGCTGCGAGGAAGAGGATGCCGGTCCTATGCGACGGGTGTTCGCGACTTCGTGCGTCCAGATTGAACCTTGGAGCTAGGAATGATGATAAAAAAAATAAATACGCTCTCCGCCGTGGTGGAGCGTTTACAACAAAAGCGCAACAAATTCGATGAAAAGAAGCTGCGGAACAAGTTGCTCTTTTCCCTCTCACTTGCCACGCTCGCCGCGGCTTCCTCGCTTTGCTCTTTCGCTCAAACCAGTTCGTTTACCCAAACGAATATCATCTCGGACGGCTCCGTCTCGGCGGCCAAGACCGACTCCCGACTGATCAATCCCTGGGGTCTTGCGATTGGGAAGGCATTCTGGATCGACTCCCCCGGCAGTGGCTTTTCTCTCGTCGTTGACGCCCAAGGAAACCCGCAACCACCCCTGGCCGTGGCCGTTCCCGCACCCGCATCCGCCGCAGTCGGAACCGTAGGACAGCCGACCGGTGTAGTCTTCAACGCCGATACCACAAACTTCATCCTCCCGGTCAACAGCCAGTCCGCGGTGTTCCTCTTCGCTACCCTCGGCGGCACCATCGCTGCATGGAACCCGCCTCTCACGGCAGCCGTCACGGTAGCAGACCACTCTGCAGCCAAGGCCGTCTATACCGGTCTCGCCACCGATGTAAACTCCACCGGATCGTTTCTGCTGGCAGCAAATCAGGCCAGCGGAGCCATCGATGTATTCGATAGCAAATTCGCTCCGGCCCAACTCGCCGGAACCTTTGCCGATCCCACATTGCCTGCGAATTTCCACGCGTTTTCTGTCCATATCATCAATGGCCAGGTGTATGTGGGTTATACCCAGATAGATCCCACCACGGGCAAGAGAGTTCTCGGCGCTGGCCTCGGCTTCGTCAACATCTTCGACCTCAATGGAAACTTTGTGAAGCGCGCCATCAGCCAGGGAAACCTCAATGCTCCCTGGGGTATCGTGCTCGCTCCCGCGGGGTTCGGTAGCTTCAGTAACGACCTGCTCGTCGGCAACTTTGGCGATGGTGTCATCAACGTCTATGACCCCACAAGCTTCACCTTGATCGGTCAGTTGCAGGACTCCAAGGGAAATGTTCTCGTCAACTCAGGTCTTTGGGATCTCGTCTTCGGTGCCAAAAACGTCGGCGATCCAAATACCCTGTTCTTCGCCGCGGGCGTGAACGGTACCAAGGGCGGTCTCTTCGGTTCCATCGCTGTGGCGGCCCCCCCAGCAGGCAGCGGAGACTTCTCTCTGACCTCTGCTGCATCCACTGTTACGGTCACGGGTGGTCAAAGCGCTACGCTCAGCCTCTCTCTCGCGGGAACGAATGGCTTTAGCGGCCCGGTTTCGCTTTCGTGCTCGGGTCTGCCCGCAGGCGATAGCTGCGCTTTCAACCCTGCCAGCGTCAACATCTCGGGAACTGCGGCAACGACGGACATGGTCACCATTTCCACCGTTGCCAATCAGGCGTCCATGGCAGCGCTGCACCACAATGGCAGGAGCCCCCTCTCGGGAATCGCTCTGGCCTTTGCCGGTCCTCTTGGTCTGCTCGCCCTCGTCGGTCTTCGTCGCCGTTCCGCAGGTCTTCGTGGAGCAGTGCTGGTGATCGCGATGTCTTTCCTGTCGTTCGGAATCCTCGGTTGCAGCGGTTCCTCTCACGCTGCAACGCCCCCTGCAATGCCAGTCACCACGCAGGTCATGATTAACGCGACCTCTGGCACCACAACGCACAGCATCCCCGTCTCGCTTACCGTCGACTAAGCAAGCCATTGCCAGACGAAAACAGCATCGTGAGAGAGTCCGCAAGGGAGATCTCACGATGCTGTTTTGTTTACTGAGGAACTCTGGCTTGCAGATGCGTTCACTCGAACTCAGAAGCTACTGTTTCGGATTCTCCACGGAGTCTTCCACCGGGAATGCCATCTCGCTTTTCCTGGAAAACAGCTTCCCCACGATCCAGACGGTCAGCGCCACCAGCAGAATTCCCGCGACCGTCCACATTACTGCCGCGTGCTCATGCAGGCCACTGCGGAACTCTCGCAGGAGTGCCGGGCCAAAGGTGAGAAACAGGATCGAGCACACCAGGAACTGAATCAGCTTCCCAAGAAAGATCGCCGTCGCAAAGGGCAGCGGCTTCATCTCAAAGACACCCGCTGCAAACTCAAAGAGCTTGATCGGCGTCGGCGGAGGAAGCATCGCCGGAATCATGATCGCCATAAACTCCTGCTTTTCGAACCGGTCGCGCATCCGCTCGTACCGCTGGCGGTTGATGCGTTTCAAAAGAAACAGCTCTCCGCCTGCGCGGCCTACAAAGTAAGGCACCAGGCTTCCGATAGACGAAGCCAGCGCTGCGACGAGGCAGTACAGGACAAACCGTCCATGGTTCCCCTGCACATAGATCAGCACCGTGCCATCCATCGACGTCGGCAGAGGAATCAGCGCGGAATCCACGAAGGCCAGCCCCGCCAGCCCCCAGATGCCCAGCGGCTTCATCGTCGCCATGATCAACAGGCTCGACTTCTTCAAAAATACGATTGGATGCAGTTTCACTGGGAGTTTTTCACCGTAGCTTACGATTCTAACGGTTTGGCGTGCTCCGTTTTACCTGCCAGAAGGTCCAGCGCATGGGGAACCAGAGGTAACACGGTCCGCAGAGACGCCACCGCGCCCGCGGGACTTCCTGGCAGATTCAGAATCAGCGTCTTGCCCACGGTTCCGCACACACCGCGCGAAAGCGACGCCATCGGCGTCTGTTTCATTCCTTCCAGCCGCATGAACTCGCTCAGGCCCGGCACCGTCCGTGTACAGACCTGCAAGGTCGCCTCCGGGGTGACATCGCGCGGAGCCAAGCCGGTTCCGCCGGTCGTCACCACAAGGCTGGCGCTCTCGGCAGAGATCCGCAGCTCCGCCGAAATCGCCGGAATCTCGTCCGGAACCACCACTGTGAACACCACGGCAAAGCCGGAGTCGTTTAGAAGACGAGTCAGAAGGGGACCGCTGCCGTCCTCACGTGTGCCCTGAAAGCACCCGTCGGAGACTGTAATGACCGCTGCCGTTCGTAGAAGAGGCTCACCCACCGCCTGATTGTACGGTCCCGGAAGGGGAAAATGAGAGAATGAAGAGACGCGGCTTCGTAGCGAAACCCTTGCACTCATTTCAGAGTCTTTAACTTCATAGATGTCCATACTGCAAACGCCACCCGAGCGCGATCCCAAGAAGCCCGAAGTTCCTCTTCCGTCGCGTTACAGCGATCTGGAGCACCATGAACTGATCTACCTCCTCGATGAGGTGGATGATGAGCGCGCACGTGCACGTTTCCGCGAGTCCGTTTACATCTCCTTTATCGTCTGGCTTCTTCTGCTTGGCCTCATCGTCTATGGACCCGTCTATCTCTGGCACACGCCGCACCTGGTGGCGGTCACGCCGGATGAGAAACATCATCCCAGCATGACGTACCTCGATATTCCGAAGGACCTGGCACGCAAATCACCGCCGCCGCGACCGACGCCGAACGTCTCCGAGCGCAGCCAGCAGTCGCAGAGCCCTACGCCATCGCCTGCACCGGCCATGCCAAAGCAGGGACGTCCCTTGCCTCCAGCGCGACAGCCGACGCGGACACCCGCTCCCCAGCAACAGGCTCCTGCACCGCAACCGCAGACCCCCCAGCCGCAACAACCACAGCAGCCCCAGCGTCCCTCACCGGTCCAGTCTCGCCAGGCACCCCTTGTGGACAGCCCGACCCCTGCTCCAACGAAGCCCAGCTTCGCCACGGGCGGAAGCGCCGGCTCTCAGATTGCGCAGGCGGCTCGGGGCGCGCGCGGCGGCGGAGACTTCGGCAACTACGGCAACGGCCCCCAGCGCTCGGGCGGCGCCGCCATGGGGACACAGATTCTCTCGGATATGCAGGGCGTCGATTTCAGCAAGTACCTCGCGCGCCTTCTGGCCGATGTGAAACGCAACTGGCTTCCGCTCATTCCAGAAGAGTGTCGCCCGCCGCTCAACAAACAGGGCATCACGGGTATCCGCTTTACCATCGCCAAAGACGGCAGCATCAGCGGCATGAATCTCGACTACTCCACGCACGACGACGCCATCAACCGCGCCGGTTGGGGATCGATCAAGGCCCTCGGCGTCGCGCAGCCGCTTCCACCGGAGTTCCACGGGCCAAACCTCGAACTCCGCATCGAGTTTCGTATCAACAAGGACCCGCAGTAGCATGAGCGGTATGCTGACGCCGCGCGAGGGTGCGGAACGTACGCGCCAGGTCCGCGGCCTACTCCTTCTGCTCGTACTCATTCTTCTGGGAACGATCCTGCACGCCGGTGTCCGCAACGTCTTTCTCCCTGGATGGTGGAGGGTCTGGTGAGCGAGCCCCTTCTTCTCGCGATTGTTGGTCCGACCGGGAGCGGCAAGACCGCACTTTCGCTCGCCCTTGCCGAAGAGCTGAACGGCGAAATCGTCTCCTGCGACTCCGTCTCCATCTATCGCGGCATGGAGATCGGCTCCGCCAAACCCACGGCGGAAGAGCGCGCACGCATACCGCACCACATGCTTGACGTCGCCGACCCCAGCGAGTCCTACAATGCCGGGGATTACAGCCGTGCTGGACGCGACGTTATCGCTGACATCCACTCGCGGGGGAAAACACCCATCGTCGCCGGAGGCACCGGTCTGTATCTTCGTGCGTTGCTCGACGGCCTCAGCCCGGTTCCGCCGCGTGACGAAGATCTGCGCAGGCGCCTTCGTCTCTCCGTGGCGCGCCACGGGCAAACGCACCTCCATCGCCTCCTCAGCCGCATCGACCCGCAGGCGGCAGCGCGCATCCACGCGAACGACCTGCCGAAGCTCCTCCGCGCGGTCGAAATCTCGCTGCTCGAACGTCGTCCCATCAGTGAGCAGTTCCACGCCGCACCACCGGAGCCGCTTAAGGGATTTCGCATCGTGAAAATCGGCCTCGCACCGCCTCGCGCCGAGCTTTACCTGCGCCTCAATGCACGCGCGGCGGAGATGTTCACGAACGGCCTCATCGAAGAAACACGCGCCCTGATCGGTCGCTACGGGGAGGACTGCCGCGCCCTTACCTCGCTCGGTTACACCCAGGCTGTTGCCGAGATCCAAGGCACGCTGACGCCCGAGCAGGCCGTCGCCTCCGCCCAGCAGGGCCACCGCAACTACGCCAAGCGGCAGCTCACCTGGTTCCGCGCGGACCCTGAGATCCACTGGATTGAAGACTTCGGCGGAACGTCACTCAAGCGCGCTATGGAAATTATCCAGTCCTCTTGAGCTACCTGAATCTCCGGACGAAGAACGAAGTATTAAACAAGATCTCTCGCTAAGCAAAAGAGGGCAGCCCGAAGGCTGCCCATTCCTTATCGGGGAAATTATTCAGGAACAACACTCAAACCTTCGGTCAACCGAAACCGCACAATCGACTCCGCAGGAATATCGATATCGCGGTTGCCCGTCGTTCCTGCGATCAGCGTACCCGCACCGCCGCCAGCCAGACCACCGACCAGAAGACCAACGCCGCCCGTCGCGATTCCGCCGATGAGCATGCCCACGCCAGCGCCGCCGCCGATCCATCCCGCGGTGCGCTTACCTTTACCCTTCTTCGTGCGCGTCAGATGACCCGTCGAAAGCGGATAGCGCTTGCCGTCAAAGGTCATCGAGGTCAGACGCAGGGAGAGAATCGAAGAACCTTTGAAGTGCCCACGCCGATGCGAAGCGCTCACCACGCCAGCCACCGGTGTGCCACGTGGAACAATCACGCGGCCATCGTCGCCCGTAATGCCTTCCGCCAGCGTGCCGTCAAAGGGATCGCCCGCCATCGCGGTCTTCACGCTGATGTGCTGGTTCACGCGAATGGCCAGCGTGGTTCCGGAGGCGATCCGTACGTCCAGAGGACGAATGACGGCATCACCACCCGCGACGGGTTGACCCTGTACTGGGGCACCACCAGCCGGTGCATTCGCGGTAGATGCTGGCGCCGCAGGTGGAGGCGTATTGAAGTCCGTTGCGCCCGGAAGTGTCGAAGGATTGGCGCCCGCCGGTGTCGTCGTCGTAACGACCGAAGCTTCCTTCTGTCCCGGTGCGGGTGGACGCACGATGCTTGTAATCGTGTTGCCGCTGCGGTCCACGGAGACCACCTGCTGAGGCTGGCCGGTGGCGATCGCCTGCTGCTTCGCTGCATCTATCGCTTTGTCTTGCTTTGATTGGCAACCGCTCACAGCCAGCATGGAGAGAACCAGCATGCCAGCCGCAATCGAGATGCGGCGATGCAGGGGATTTGCGAAAAGTCTGTTCTGTGTAGGCATCGTTCTTCCTCAATCTGTCCGGTGTTCCCGGCGTGTGAATCCTGTATCCACACGCTGTGATGCACGCCGCATCGCGACAAGCTGCATGCAGCTCTGGCAAAATGTCGCATTACGGCAGGGTTGCCGCGGATCGAGGATTTATTTTGCGCGGTGAACAACTCTGCCAGCCGCGATCGTCCAAAGGATCTGCCCCTGCATCGCATGCTCGTGGAAGGGCGTGTTCTTTGACATAGACAGCGATCGCTCCGCATCAAAGGCCCACACCTTGTCTACATCGAAGACGCACACATCCGCTGGCGCGCCTTTCTTCAGCGTGCCCAAACCCTTCAGCTTGAAGACTGCGGCAGGCCCGTTCGTCAGAAGAGCCAGTACCTTTTCCAGCGGCATGCCGTACTGACTGTGCAGGAGGCGCAACGCCAGACCCAGAGCCGTCTCCAGGCCGGTGATCCCGTTCGGAGCACGTTCGAACTCCACATTCTTTTCGTGATGCGCATGCGGAGCGTGGTCCGTCGCGATCGCATCCACCGTTCCATCAAGCATGGCAGCGATGCAGGCCTGCCGCTCGGTCTCCGAACGCAGAGGCGGATTCATCTTTGCCGACGTGTCATAGCCAAAGCCTTCGCGAAAGACCGCCTCATCCGTCAGGGCAAAGTGATGCGGTGCTACCTCGCATGTCACATGCAGACCGCGCTTCTTCGCCGCGCGAATTGCATCGAGGGCCTTCAGCGTCGAGACGTGCTGCACATGCAGATGTGGCCGCAGCTTCTCCTTGCGCTCGATCTCTTCCAGCAGACGAATGTCGCGCTCCACGATCTGCGACTCTGCCTCAATCGTCATGCCGCGCAGACCCAGGCGAAACGAGACATCGCCCGCGTGCATGCTGCATCCGCCGGTAAGACGTGTGTCTTCCGCATGCTGCGAGACAGGCAGACCAAGCTTTGCCGCAGCTATCAGGCAGGCGCGCATGATCTCGTCTTCGAGGATCGGCTTGCCATCGTCCGAGACCGCAACCGCCCCGGCTTTTTTGAGCGCAGCATAGTCGGTCAGCTTCTCGCCCATGCTTCCCACCGTCGCTGCAGGCACGGGAAGCAGTCGCACGGAAGCACCGCGTTCGGGGTCCTGCATCCATCGTGACCACTCCGGCGTGTCGTTCACAGGAGTCGTATTCGGCATCGCGCACACGGTGGTAAATCCACCCGCCGCAGCGGCCATGGTGCCTGTGCGGATCGTCTCCTTGTGCGTCTGTCCCGGCTCACGCAGATGCACATGCAGATCGATGAACCCGGGTGCGACCACGCATGCATCTGCTTCCAGAACCTCGGCGCGCAGCTTCTTCGCCGCCGCATCCAGTTTGCCCGGCGCGGCGACGTCGGTGATTACGCCACCATCGAGCAACACATCCGAAGGCGCATCTACACTGCGGGACGGATCCACGACACGTCCACCACGAATCAGAATCGAATCACTTGCCTTTGCACTCCTCATCGTTGCCCCGCCTTCAACGCCCGTACCAGAAGCGCCATGCGCACGTAGAGTCCATGCGTCACCTGCTCCTCAATCGCGCTCTGTGCTCCATCCGCTGCGGCGGAGTCGATCTCCATCCCGCGCACCATCGGCCCCGGGTGCATCACCAGCGCCTTCGGTGCGAACTTCTGCAGCCGCTCTGCGTTCAACTGATACTTCGCTACGTACTCCGCCACATTCACTTCCATCCCCGCGAGCCGTTCCCGCTGGATGCGCAACATCATCGCGACGGTAGCGCGCTGTAGGGCCACATCGAAGTCCCGCTCGATTTCTACACCCTCGCCGAGCATCAGCGCCTGCTCGGGCAGCAACTCAGGAGGACCGCAGAGCACAACCTTCGCTCCAAGTCGCGGCAGCAGCATCGCATTACTGCGCGCCACGCGCGAGTGCAGAATGTCCCCCGTGATCACCACGGTCACGCCGCGCAACAGCTTTTCGTCGACGCGTTTCTTTTTGAGACCCAGGCGCGCGATCATCGTGCGCAGGTCGAGCAGCGCCTGCGAAGGATGCTCGTGCATCCCATCCCCTGCATTCAAAACCGGCAGGTCGGTAGACCGCGCCAGCACCCACGGCGCACCGGAAAAGTTTGACCGCAAGATGATGCACTCAGCGCCCAGCGCGCGCAGCGTCAAACCGGTATCGTGCAGGCTCTCGCCCTTCTCGATCGACGAACTCTTATCGCTTACCAGCGTCGTCATCGCGCCCAGGCTCTTCGCCGCCAGCTCAAACGAAGTCCGCGTGCGCGTGCTGCTCTCGTAAAACAGGAGAGCCACCTTGCGGCCTTCCAGCCGCTTCGCGCGTTTCGTATGCTTCTCATCCTCGAGAACATCTGCCAGCTTCAAAATCGAAGCCACATCCCTGATCTCAAGCTCTTCCACAGAGAGCAAAGATCCCGCAGCCACCCGCTGCTCCATCTCCGTCGTACTCTTCATTCGCGTCGCCATCGGTCTCGAACGATGTTATCAGCGCGGGTCTTTGAATGACTCGATTTTGGGAGGGAGTGAAGGCCGGGTGCCCCGTACATCGCGTTTTTGCGATGTGCGGGAGGGATGGTGGTTCCTTTTGGGCATGTGGTGGGGCGAAGATCTAAATGCGGTTCGCGCTTTGCGCGAATACCCACACATGCGATGAAGCCGCATGTATGGGGCACCCGGCACCTGTCTTTTCTTACAAATCCCCTTGCCACATCTCAAACAATCCGCAATCATGCTCTCGGAGAAAAACATGCGTTCCTCGCGTTACCTGATTGCTCTGGCTCTCTCTTCCGCTGCCCTCATACACGCTGAACCCCGCCTTCCCAACGTAATCTCTGACCATGCCGTCCTCCAGCGCGACCGCCCCGTTCGCATCTGGGGATGGGCCTTGCCGCAGGAGAAGATCACCGTCAAATTCCACGACCAGACACGCACCGCTGACACAAATGCTCTCGGCGAGTGGCAGGTCTTTCTCCTCCCCGAACACGCCGGAGGCCCCTTCACCCTCTCCGTCACAAGCGACCAGGCGACGACACCCATCGAGCGCAAGGACATCCTCCTCGGTGACGTCTGGATCGCCTCCGGGCAGTCCAACATGGAGATGCCGTTGAAAGGCTTCGGCAGCGCTCCCATCAAGGACAGCGAGCAGGAGATCGCCGCAGCAAACCATCCGCGCATCCGCTTCCTCCTGCAGAAGAGGAGCACCTCCGCGGTTCCGTTGGCCGACTCCGCCGACACCTGGACGGAGTGCACGCCCGCGACCGCCGCGAACTTCTCCGCCGCCGCCTACTTCTTCGGTCGCGAGATCTCTGAGAAGGAGAACGTCCCCATCGGCCTGATCGATACGACCTGGGGAGGAACGCCTGCGCACTCCTGGATCTCGCTCGAAGGCATCGCCGCCGCCAATCTCACTTCAGTTGCCAATGACGCCGCGACCATCGCCCGCGACCAGGGCATCGCCGACCGCATTCGCGCCGACTACGCACGTCAGGCAGAAGCCGCCAAGGCGGCGGGCCAGCCCGCTCCCACACACCCTCCCATTCCCAACGACCACGCCGGTTCCTGGGCTCCTGGGACACTCTACAACGCCATGATCGCGCCCTATGTTCGTTACACCATCAAGGGGGCGATCTGGTATCAGGGAGAAACCGACACAGTGCCAGCGCGCGCACAGTATTACTCCCGTGTCTTTTCGACGCTCATCAAAGACTGGCGAGCGCAATGGGCGCAGGGCGACTTTCCTTTCTTCTACGTGCAGATCTCCAGCTACACCGCCGACAACGACGGTTGGGGGCGCGTCCGCGATGCGCAACGTCGTACGCTCTCCCTCGTCAACACAGGGCAAGCCGTCACGCTGGACGTAGGCCTGGAAAAGAATATTCATCCACCCGACAAGCAGACCGTCGCTGCACGTCTTGCAGCGAACGCCCTCGCCACGGTCTACGGGAAGAAGATGGAGTACAGCTCGCCCGAGTTCCTTCAAGCCACCACCGAACCGGGTGCGATGCGCGTCTGGTTCAGCCACGGAGAAGGCCTCACGACGAAGGGCCAGCCCGTCGGTGGTTTTGAAGTGGCAGGAGATGACCACAAATTCGTCTCGGCTACCGGCACCATCGAAAAGGTCGGAGCGGCGGAGACCATCGTGCTCATCGCGCCCGGCGTTCCCATGCCAAAGTATGCCCGCTACGCCTGGACCGGAGTCGTTACCAGCTATGTCTACAACGCGGCAGGCTTCCCGCTGGGCACCTTCACCTCGGAATCGATGTAGCAAGAACCCACCACATACTGGGTGCCCCGTACATCGCGTTCTATGCGATGTGCGGGAGGGATGTCAATTGAGCTTTGGAACGAATAGCAAACGGAGGATCTGAGCGATTCGCGCCGTCGCGCGAATCGCCCACTCATCGCGAGAAAGCTGCGATGAGTGGGGCACCATGTAGGCAATCAAAGCTATTCCGGCAACTCCATCAGCAAAACCTGCTCTTCGCCATCGACCTCGCGCAGTTTCACTTCGATCACCTCGCGCGAACTCGTCGGCACATGCCGCCCGACAAACTGCGCCTCAATGGGAAGTTCGCGATGTCCGCGATCGATCAGCACCAGCAATTGCACGCTGCGCGGTCGGCCATGGTCAAAGAGGGCATCCAGGGCGGCGCGGATCGTCCTTCCCGTGTAAAGAACGTCATCCATCAGGATCACGTCGCGTCCCTCGATATCGAAGCCGATTGCTCCGTTCGCGACTACTGGACGCTTGTCCTTGGTGCTCAGGTCGTCGCGATAGAAGCTGATATCCAGAACGCCCGTCTCGACGGGGTTCTTCTCAATCGTCGAAATCATCTTGGCGATACGTTCGGCCAGAGGAAAGCCGCGCCGCTTGATCCCGATCAGGCCGAGGTTCTGTGAACCTTCATTCTTCTCCACGATCTGGTGCGCCAGACGCACAAGGGTGCGATCGATCTCGGAGGCCGACATCAAACGGCCCTTCTCACGTAACTGCTTGGTTGATTCGACGTTGCTCATTTGTCCTGCCTTGGCAAAAATAGAAACCCGCTCCATTGGACGCAGTGCGCTGATGATACGGACACGAGCGCCTGTCTGCAACGCCGACCTGATACAGCCTTGTTTCCTTACGAAAACCCATGGCGATTCAGGCGCACACGGATGTACTGCTGCAGCCAGATTGGGTACAGGTTGTAGAAAACATTGGCCAGCGTGATCAGAAGAGCCCAACCCCAGTAAGCGTTTACCGCGCCGTAAAAGGCAACAAGCAAAAAGAGTACAAGCGTGGCCCAATGGAACTGCTCCTGGATATAAATCGTCCGCTGGAGCCCGGCCATCGCGGCACGGGAGGGCAGCACTCGATAGCGAGGATATTTACTCCCCAGGAAGTTGTTCACGAGAGATCCATTTTGCGTGAAGTGGTTAACCCAATGCACGCCAAGCCGCCGATAGGCCGCTGGCTTCGAACTCAATTGCAGGAATCGAAGCCATGAAGTGGGTACAAAATAGAAAACCAGACTGATGGCCACGAAGATATAGAGCCAAAAGCGTTCGACGTACAGGTAGCAGAACGTACCCAAGGGCAGGAAGCTCGATACCGACCAGAAAACACTCGGCAAAGCATTACAGAAGGTTAAGCAGAGCCCGCGAAGGCGTCCTCGCCTTCTCTGTATGTGGCGGCATAGGCGTGATGCTACTGCACACGACGCTCCAAGGGAGCGAATTGATTTACTTCGGCCTGCGCGCCAGCGCCGATCCAGCCATGGCTCCCGCTGCGGCAGAGAAGCCGATTGTCAGCAGAGACATCATGCCTGTTTCGAGAATCAGAAACCAGGCGCGGAACTCTGGCCGTTTCCAGAGCTCTTCCATTGCCGGTGTCACACTGCCCTGAGAGCGGGCGTGATCGATGGCCTGCTCCAGCACCGCGGTCAACTCGCTGTCCGCCGTGAGGGAGTGGAACTGGTAGCGCAGAAGAAATCCCGAAGCTGCAATCGCGAAGACCACCGCCGCTGAAACAAAAATGCCGGTCATGGAGCCGACGCGTGCTCCCAGACCGGCCCGCATGGCCGTTGCGGGGCGCCCGCGCCGGTAGATCGTCACGGCTACCGCAGGCGCTGCCAGTACCCAAAGGGTCTCCGCGCCATTGAGAACGGGAAACTTCGTCGCTACTGCTTGCAGTACACCCGCCAGGATCGCCACCGCCGCAGCACACCGCAGGACAAAGGCCCAATCCACTCCGGAATCCGTACCAGAAGCCTTCGCTTCATCGGGTGCAGAAGATTCCTCCGTCGGCGCGGTCTGCGCCGCACCTTCGGCCACGCGCAACTGCGCCATCCCGCAGACCGCACAAAAGGCTGCGGGACTGCCGTCCACCTCAGGCAGCCCCGCTCCACATCTCTGACATCTCTCGTTCATTCCCCTTTGAAACTACGCCAGACCGCATCCGACCGCAAACTCTACTCCAGCAGAGATGCGGAGATAGCAGCCGATCGCGGGCCCCCCTGCGCGAAAGTTTCAGCTAGTCCTTGTCTTCCTTGTCTGACTTCGTCTCTCCCGGAAGGTCGAGGGAGACAAGCGTGATCTCTGTATGGCCGTTCTTCTCTTCCACGGCGGCGATGTGCTGTCTCCGCTTCGATCCGGCCTTCAGCTCCAGGCCGCCGGTCTGATTTAAACCTGTGTGGATTGAGCTATGCTTTTTATCATTGTCCTTGTCGTCGCAGGTCAGGCCCTGGCCCGTCATTGCCGGTGTGCCAATGGTTCGATCATGCTGACACTCGATCACCGTTCCGTACTGCGCCAGGTCGTTGCGGTAGAAGCTAAGGACTGTGTCCGGCGCATCCGACGTGGAGAACTTGGCTGTCTGGATCTTTAGATGGAAGTCTCCGAAGTGCATATCGACGTTGGCCTTGTCGTCGTCTTCCTTGCCCTCTAGAGCGACGGAACCGGGATACTCCGTCATCCCCAGACCTTTGGTCGAAGCGGCCTTGTTCGTCTTGATGCTCATGCCGCCCAGGGGCGTGGCAAAGTCTACGTCCTTGCCTTCTTTCCCCTTGTTGGCCTCGATGCGGCAACCGCTCACAGCCACGCAGACGATCGCGGTAGACAACATGGTGATTACTCTCAATGCATCCTTCATCTTCATCACCTCAAAAAGTCTTGCTCAACACCATACGCGGGTTTCTTCCGTGTAGTTCAATCGAAGTTTCTACTTGACACGTGTGCTTACATCACTCCATATTTTGTATGGACGGGAAGGGAAGCACTACCTGTTGGGTTGGCGATGTGGATTCCGGGCTCCCTTGGGAGAGAGCCCCACGGAGGCGGCCAATTCTGCGAAGCTCCTTTCCCGCTTTAACTGTCCATTGAGCGAGGCCCCGTGATCGCGGGGCCTTTTTTTAGAAGGGAGCTTTGCGAGCAGACGAAAGGGGATGGGAATCGGCAGAATTACCTCCAACCCGCTCCGCTCAGGCTTATACTCGCAAGAATCGGGCCTTCTTTGGCTCCTTTTTCCCGCATGAATCCCCCTTCTCCAATCCGGCGCACCGGCAAGTCGGAGATTCCTGACAAGCTGTACTTTCGTATCGGCGAAGTGGCTCGCCTCTGCGAGGTCCCTCCGTATGTTCTGCGTTTCTGGGAGAGCGAGTTCCCTCAGCTCAAACCGAACAAGGGCGGAACGGGGCAGCGTCTCTACCGGCGCAAGGACGCGGAGATGGCCATGCGGATCAAGCGTCTTCTCTACGACGAGGGATATACGATCCCGGGTGCGCGCCAGGTCTTCAAGTCCGAAGTGAAACAGAAAGAGCCTGAACTCTTTCGTACGGAAACGAACCAGGCCGTACCGAAGACAGATCTCTCCGGCCTGCGCAAGAGTCTGCAGGAGATTGCCGATCTCCTCTCCCGTCCCTCCCCCGGAACTGTGGGGCAATCGCCTCGCGCGCGAGTTATGCCTTCTACGCGGCAAACGAAGGTAATGAATCGTAAGCCAGAACTTCCGCCACTCTTCTAGAAAGACCTTGCTGCGTGCAAAATCCAGCGATAGGCTGGAATCTGCACCGCTGAAACACTTTTTTGCACGCCTTGGAGAATAGCGCACATGGATGTGGTCGATCCCTCGCCGTCTGATCGCGACAGTCCTGGGGGAAATTCTTCGCGGATGCAGAACCTGGAAGCGCCCGTAACTCGCGAAGCAAATCCTTCTTCCGATACTTCCGCGCAAGCAACACCTAATACAAGAAAGCATCGTTTGGGCCGTTGCGTCTCCTGTGGTTTCGAGCTCCGTCGTTCCCATTTTCAGAAGGGTGATTTTCTGCGACTCCTTTTGTTTCAGGTTCCAGCACGCTGTCGCCGTTGCGGCGACCGGCAGCATACCTTCGCCCCAATGGCTGTTCTGACGGGAGCGCCCTGGCGACCGATGAAGCGACCGAGTACTGTGGGCGACGAGGTTCAGACTTCCTCTGCCGCAGGACCGATCAACCTACGCCAGAGAAATGCGCCCATGGTTCCTGCCGAAGTCCTTCTGGAGCAGAAGAAAAAACCTCGCGCTCGCGGTAGAGACGACGGTTATAACTGATAGTTGAGTCAATGTCGATCTCGATGTATCCCCGGCCAGCGAAGGAGTGGCGCATTGGTCCGCGCACCCTCTTTCTGGGCAGACGTACGCTCCTGATGGGGATCGTGAATCTCACGCCGGACTCCTTCTCGGATGGTGGACAGTTTCCCGCTACGCAAGCCGCAATCGATCACGCCCTTCGTCTGCTGGACGAAGGTTCAGAGATCCTCGACCTCGGTGCGGAGTCGACGCGCCCCGGCGCCAAGCTCGATCTCCGGGCAGAGGAGGAGCAGCAGCGATTGGCTCCTGTGCTTGAGGGCATCCTCCGTGCCCGTCCGGATTGCGTTCTATCCGTGGATACCTTTCGTGCTTCCACGGCCCGTTTCGCCGTGGAGCACGGCGCTCTGATCGTCAACGATGTCTCCGGCCTTACCTGGGACCCGGCGATGGCGCAGACGGTCGCGACTCTCTCCTGTGGCGCAATCCTGATGCACACGCGCGGCCTTCCCTCGGAATGGAAGTCGCAGAAGCGCCTCGATCCCACTGAAGTGATGCCTACGGTTACGGACGGTCTGGTCTCGATTCTTTCGAGCGCGAAAGAAGCAGAGATCTCACCGGAGCGCATCGTGATCGATCCCGGCTTCGGCTTTGGAAAACGAGGGGAAGAGAATCTGACGCTCCTGGCCCACTTCGACGAACTCCATAGCCTCGGTCAGCCACTCCTTGCGGGCCTTTCGCGCAAGGGCTTCCTTGCGCCGCATCTTGCGCCACACGACCGCGTGCCTGCGACCATCGCCGCTAACATGGCGGCGATTCTTGCGGGAGCGCATATTCTGCGAGTTCACGACGTGGCTGCGGCGCGTCAGGCTGCCGATCTTGCGGACTCACTTCTAGCCCAGACCGTCGCGTTCTAAGCCAGCCTCGCGGTATGCTGCATGGAGAAGGAAATACGAAGATGCTCCTCGCACTTACCGCGCTCGCTGCGCTGAATTTTATTGGTCTGATCGTCCTGCTTCTGCGCAAAACAGAAGCACCGCAGCTCGACCCACGCCTTGCGCAACTCCCCGAAGCGATCACCGATCTGCGCGCCCGCTCCAGCGTGGTGGAAGACCATCTCCGCAGCAGCATCGCCGAGCTTCGCCGCGAACAGGCAGAAACGGCACAGCACACCCGCGACGCGGCATCGCGTTCTTTTGCCGAACTGCGCACGGAGATTCAGGCTTCCATTACGACGTTGGGTAACACGCTGACTCGCGGCCTCGACAGCTTCCGCACGGACAACGCAGCGTCCGCCGAGCACCTGCGCTCTGCCGTGGGCAAAGATCTCGAAGCCATTGGGCAGCGTCTCGCTACGTTCATTAATGAGGCGAACAAACAACAGATCGTGGCACAGGATGCACTGCACAACCGTCTGAATGACCTTGGTATCAATCAGACGACTCAACTGGAGAAGCTTAACCGCGACAACTCCGCCAAGCTCGAAGAGATGCGCCAGACCGTTGATGAGAAGCTGCATGCCACGTTGCAGACGCGCCTCACGGAGAGCTTCGGCCAGGTGGCGACCCATCTTGGCGAAGTGCAAAAAGGTTTGGGTGAGATGAAGGAACTCGCGACTGGCGTCAGTGATCTCAAGCGGGTCTTTTCCAACGTCAAATCACGCGGCATTGTTGGCGAGCTTTTGCTGGAACAACTGATCGGCGAACTCTTTACGCCAGAACAATTTCAGAAGAACGCAAAGATCAAGCAAGGCTCTCAGGAGACCGTTGAATTTGCCCTTAAAGTACCGATAGGCGAAGACCAGACAGCCCTTCTTGCAATCGACTCCAAATTCCCACTCGGTGACTGGGAGAGATTAGAACTTGCTCGCGAAGCAGCGAATCAGAACGATATCGAGCTGGCTGGCAAAGCGTTCGAGCGGTCCATCCGAAGCGAGGGGCAGAAAATCTGCAGTAAGTACATCGAAGAGCCCACGACCTTGCCGTTCGCCATCATGTATCTGCCTACGGAAAATCTCTACGCGGAAGTTTTGCGCCGCCCGGGACTTATTTCGGACCTCCAGCATAACTGCCAGGTCTCCGTTGTCGGCCCCAGCACTTTTATGCACATGATGGCGACCTTCCGTATGGGTTTTCGCACGATCGCTATACAGAAAAAGGGAGGCGAAGTCTGGAAAGTACTGAATGCCTCAAAGCGAGAGTTTGAGAAGTTTGGCGATCTGATGGCCAAGGTCCAGGACCAGGTCGGCACAGTCCAGAACACCCTGGAAAAGATTCGGAGCAAGACTACGACGATTAATCGCGTTCTGAAAACGGTGGATCGTGAGGTCGCGTCCATGGGGGCGGCCCAACCTGAAAATAATCTTCTCGCCTTCGAAGAGATTGCCGGGGTAGCTCCTCTGTTGGCAGCGGGGGAAGAAGAATAACGCCTCCGCATCCTCGGAGCTCGTGACGAGTAGAGAAGACGACAGACGGCTTCTGCGGTTGGGGAATTCAGAAGGAAAGCGAAAATCAAGCCTTGTCAACAATATCGCGACTTGTCCTGGTACAACCGTCGGGCCGCGTTTGCTTTACACTCTTGAGAGCGCTCAGTATCCTTACTGAGCTTCACAAGTTCAGTACCACCACAATAAAGATTTACCCTCTAGGAGATTCGCTCTATGGCAGCCGTTGATGAAAAGGTGAAGCAGATTATCGTGGAACAGCTTCAGGTGGATGAAGCTGAAGTTACACCCAATGCCTCGTTCCAGGAAGACCTTGGCGCAGATTCACTTGATGTCGTCGAACTCGTCATGCAGTTCGAAGAAGCCTTCGATATCCAGATCCCCGATGAAGACGCCGAGAAGATCAAGACCGTCAAGGATGCCGTCGACTACATCGAAGCACATTCCAAGAAGTAAGCAGGGCTAGATCGTGCAGGATTCGAAAACATTCGGCGGACGCCGCGTCGTTGTGACTGGCATTGGCATGCTTTGTGGTGTGGGTAATACCGCGCCCCAGGTGTGGGACGGACTTCTTGCAGGAAAGAGCGGCATGGCTGAGATCACGCACTTCGATCTCACCGGCCACTCTGTCACCTTCGCAGCCGAGGTTAAAGGTTTCGACGCACATGACTTTGTGGAGAAGAAGGAGGCCCGGAAGATGGGCCGCTTCATCCACTTTGCTCTCGCCGCCGCAGACGAAGCCATGAAGCAGTCCGGGCTGGTTGTCACGCCGGAGATCGCGGACAACTTCGGGGTCCATATCGGTTCCGGCATCGGCGGTTTTGATGTGATCGAGCGTGAGCACACCAACCTCATGCTGGGTGGTCCACGGAAGATCTCCCCCTTCTTTATTCCCGCCGCAATCATCAACCTTGCGGCGGGGCACGTCTCCATCCGGTATGGCGCCAAGGGGCCCAACGAGGCCACAGCTACGGCTTGCACGTCGTCGGCACACTCCATCGGCGATGCCTTCCGTATCATTCAGCGCGGCGATGCCGACGTGATGATCGCGGGCGGAACCGAGGCGACCATCACGCCGCTCGGCGTCGGTGGATTCGCCGCTATGCGTGCTCTCTCCACACGCAACGACGATCCTACGCATGCCTGCCGCCCCTTCGATAAAGACCGCGATGGTTTCGTCGTCGGTGAAGGCGCGGGCATTCTGATTCTTGAAGATCTTGATTTTGCCAAGGCGCGCGGAGCGAAGATTCTCGCCGAGATCATCGGCTATGGCCTCTCAGCGGATGCCTTCCACATGACCGGCATGGCTGCCGATGGCGAAGGCTGCTATCGCGCTATGAAGCACGCTCTCCGCGTTGCGAACATCACACCGGACCAGGTGGATTACGTGAACGCGCACGCCACCTCGACGCCTCTGGGCGATGCCATGGAGTCAAAGGCGATTGAGAATGTCTTCGGCGACCGAGCTTTGAACCATGAGCTTCTCGTCTCCTCCACAAAGTCCATGACCGGCCATCTCCTCGGCGGTGCGGGCGGCCTGGAAGCGGGCATTACGATCATGGCCATGCAGGAGCAGATCGTTCCCCCTACGATGAACATCGTGGAACTCGACCCGGCCTGCCGCCTGAACTACGTTCCCAACAAGCCCCAGGCCGCAAAGATCAATTACGCCCTGTCGAACTCCTTCGGCTTTGGTGGAACGAACGGCTCGCTCGTCTTCAAACGCTGGACCGAATAGATCTTCTAACCCTTATAGAAAAAAGTCCATCTCCGAAGCCTTCGGAGATGGACTTTCTTACTATGCCGTCATGATCGCGGTGGAACGTCGTCGCCAGTAGATAAACAGAATTACCGAAATGAGAATGAGCGCCGTGGTCAGCCCGGTCCAGACGCCGAAGACGCCCCAGTGGGCCCAGAAGCAGAGGGCCACGCCCATGGGGATTCCCACGATCCAATAGCCCACGAAGTTCGCCAGCATAGGCACCCGCGTCAGCCCCAGACCGCGCAGAGCGCCCGTGGCCACGATCTGCACGCCGTCAAAGACGGCAAACGCAGCGGCCAGGGCGAAGAGTGGCACACCCACAGCCATCACTGCAGGATCGTGCGTATAGAGGCCGATGAAGGGGCGTGGCATGACGAGAAACAGGATGGCGACCACCGCCATGAAAGCCACCCCCAGAGCGATGGACATCCATCCGGCTCGACGCGCCCGCGCCGGGTCGCCTGCGCCTACGGCGTGTCCTACCGAGATTGCGGCGGCGGCGCTGATGCCGAGCGGCACCATATAGGCCAACGCAGCGGAGTTAAGCGCGATCTGATGTGCCGACAGCGCCACGGGCGAGATCGTTCCCGCGATCACCGTGGCCAGAGCAAACGCTCCAACCTCCATGAGTAACTGGCAAGCCGTTGGCAGGCCCAGACGAAGCAGCTCCCGAATCTCACGCCCCACCGGTCTCGCCCAACGGGCAAAGAGTGGATGCCCGCGCTTGCGCTCGTAGTTCCACGCAAATCCGAAGAGCGTGGCCGCCATCATGATGCGCGACAAAACAGTAGAGAGCGCCGATCCTGCAACACTCATCGCGGGGAATCCAAGCTTGCCGTTGATCAGGACCCAGTTTCCGCCCCAGTTCATCAGGTTCGCGCCGACGAAGGTGAGCGTGATGACACGCACTTGTCCGACGGACTGCAGGTAGCGGCGCGCTGCGACATACAGCAGAAGCGGCAGCGTTCCCCACAGCAACACGCGCAGATAGCTCGTCGCCGGAGCCACCATCACGGCGGCAACGCCGAGATGAGGGAACAGCAGGCTGACGCCCGCCAGAAGAATCATCATGGGGACGGTTACGGCGACGGCAATGTAGACGCCCTGCGCCAGCCAGCGATGGCACGCGTCGTAGTCCTTGCGTCCGAAGGCATGGGATACCACGGTATCCATGCCCAGAAGCAGACCGAGGGCAAAGAGTGAGGGGGCATAGTAGGCGGCGTTCCCGAGGGCAACCGCACCGATAGCGACCGGCCCCAGCCGGCCCACCATGATCACATCGACTACGCCCTGCAGCATCCAGCCCAACTCTGCCAGCACAACGGGCAGGGCAAGGCGTATGAGGGAGCCTAGCTCCCTTCTCCAGGGTTTTTCTGTAGGCATCCAACAAGTTTACTTCGGCTACAGGAGGGAAGTGTTACATTGCGGCAAATCCAACACGTACCAGAACAAACAGGAGCCACGCGCCGAAGACAAGCATCATGCCGGATCTGACCTTCGTCCGCGCGACGATTGAGGCGCCGAGAGCGACCAGAAACAGCATCCAGAACGTGAAGACGTCGAATGAGCCGAGAAGGACCTTCAGCCAGTGCGCACTCTCCGGCCCAAGATAGAAGCCCGGATTGGTTCCCACAGGATCCTGAATATCGAAGGTGTCCGTGCTGCCAAACCAGAGAACGGCGATCATCAGAAGCGTTTTGATAATTCCAGGAAGCGACGCAAAGATAAAGACGGCAAACATGCCTCCGTACGTGCTCTGCCCGCCCAGAATGAAGTTAAAGCCCAGCCAGAGCAGCAGGGAAAAGATCGCTGTGGTTGCAAGAAAGATCAGTGGCCACGCGCCGAAGCTTGCCTTGAACATGGACACGGTGAACGTCTTGCCGGCGGCCATCTGTTCCGGACTCATCTGCTGCCCGGTCGCCTCGGCGCGTTGCTGCAGCGCATGCTCCGCCAACGCGGAAAAGCCCACCTTCTTCACGACAGCGCCGGTAAACAGGTAGCTGAAGAGGGCGACGACTAAGAAGGGAAGCCACCAGCTGCGGTTGCGGCGAAGATCTACGAAGGTCTTCGAGGGTGCAACAAAGGTGTTGGTGAGGCGTTCGACCTGCGTTAACGGCGGCTGTTTCAGCTCCAACACATCATCCATGCTCTCGACCTCGTGAGGTTAGGACCGAAGCGAGTTTAGAATGCGGACCGTGTTTTTGAAACAGATTTTTATCGGATGGAGGCCGCAATCAGTCGTCCCGCACTGCGCGATCTCTTTATGGGAATCTCACGCCGCGGCGCTGCCGAGGGCACGTACCGGCGGTAGACACTGATGTGAAAACATGCCTGCTGAAACTCTTCTTCCACGTCGATCTTGCCCTGCTGCACCAGCGGCAGGAGATAGCCGCGCATCCACGCGATCTCCGTCATGCTCATGCCATGCTTGGCCAGATCAACTGCCTGCCCCGTCAGATGCGGGGAAGCCGTATCTCCCGTGGGCGGTGCGGCGTTGCCGTTCACGCGCATCAACTGCCGTTGAAACTCGACGGTGCGCACAGCGGAGTTGATCTGAATCGATGCGTGAAAACGGGCGAAGTGCGCCCGGCCCAGGTCCGAGAGGAAGCGCACCGTCCAAGGACGCGCATATCGGCGGTTTGCCGGAAGACGCTCATCCACCTGAACGCCGGACCCCACGGGCAGTGCAAGCAGAAGCTTCGCCTTGCGCATGCTGTTGAGCTGGTTGTCATCTTCAATGCGCTCCAGGCCATCCTGCGTCGCCATCATGTTCTGATGGACCAGAATCTCGTGCGATCCCTTCATGGGAGCAGGCACGATCAGACGTCCGTTACGACGAAGCAGGGCGGGCATCGTCTTTGGTCCGTAACTTACGGAAGCATCGTCGGTGTCGGCGTCCGCCGCGTCTGAGTCGTCCGCATCTTCTTTGGGCGAGGCCTTCTTGCCAAACTCTTTGCTTGTCAGAGAAGCAGCAGTCTGCGGGTCAATCAACGCTTTCCGTCCGCGCGTGCTCGCGGCAACCGTCGACGCTACCGAGGCAGGCTTCTTTGCCGCCGCAGGCGCTGGCAGATCGAGCTTTTGCGTAGAGGAGCGGGCCACGATGGCGGCTTCGGCTCTGGTGACAGGTTCTGCTTTGGTTGCGGATTCCGCCCTCGTCGCAACCTCGGTGTCACTGGTTACGCCGTCCTCTTCGGGCCTCGAAACCCCTGTCAGGGCCGACCGTGGCTTTGTCGCAGGCTCCGGTTGTGGCTCTGGCGCTTTGGACTGAATCTGCGCCGCCGCGTCGAAGTCCGCAGCCGTGGCTTTACGAGGAGAATTACTCTTTGCAGAGATGGCGGACGTCTGCTTTTCCACTGCCTGTGTTGCAACGTGAGAGGGGGGCTTGCTCAGAGCTGCCTTGCTTGCCGGCGCATGATGTTGGCGAATCCAGGCGTGTACGGCGTCTTCCGTCTTCGGAGACTGCGCCTTTGCGGTGGGATCCATACGCTCGCTCTGCATCCGATCCGCGTTGGCAGCAGCTAACTCGCCCGCGCGCTGGATCTCCTCCGGCGTGGCGCGGCGTCGAACCGGCGCGTGCCTGGTTGGCGCCGCTTTGGCAGAAGCAGCCTTCGTGTGCGTGGATTTGGCAGGCACGGACTTGCGCTTCGTTGCGCCGTGGGCAGCGAGTACGAAAAACACGAGGATTGTAGCGCCAGCGCGGCGCCCACACCATTGAGAAGCCATGGCAGACGGGCCGCGGAGTTCGGCAGAGCATCTTCGACTCTAGAGAGAGGCGGCGGCCCATGTAAGTAACCAGGTCGGTTCCGTATACTCTTTCGACAACAGACATGATTTGGCCGCCCCCCTTAAAACGCTCCTTGCCTTTGTTTCAAACTGTACTTTTCGCGGGGATTTGTCTCTTTCTCCTGGGTTGCCACGCCGATCCTCCTAAATTGACCTCAGACCCAAAACAAAACTTTTATCTCCAACACGTGGGTCCGGTCCTGAAAGAGAACTGCTACCGTTGCCACGCTGGGATGAATCGCAAGGGCGGCTTCCGGATGGATTCGCGCACGGCGCTTCTGGCCGGGGGAAAAGATGGCGTCGTCGTGGTGCCGGGAGATCCGGAGAAGAGCCGTATGCTGCACGTCGTCCGCCGGGAGGACGCGTGGGGCAAACCCATGCCGCCGGATGGCCCCCTGACCGCCGGTGAGATCGCTGCTATCGAGCAGTGGATCCGCGACGGAGCGGTGATGCCCGAGGCGGAGCGCCGCTAAAGCTCGCCCTTTGCTTCGTCTTGAAGAGAGGCGAGGAAGTGCTGCAGAACAGCGATCCGGGGCGCGGCGAGTTCGCGCGTGCGATCCAGCGTGATCTTCGCTGGAAGCGTGTCGAGAGCGCGGGTCAGGTACAAACTGGCGTCGGCAAAGGTAGCGAAGCGCGTATCGCGGCCTACCTTGCAGACCGTCCGCAGAATGCCCACGGAGCCAAGCTGCTCAAGAATGTCCGCGTCGCGTAGAACCGCAGATTCGCGCGATTGCGGCGTGTTGTGTGGCTGATGGTTCGCTATGCACTCGACGACGGCGGGGATCTTCTCGGTCGGAAAACCCAGGCGCGTAAGGATCTCGGGCGTCACCCGCACGGCGTAGGCTGCCGAGTCCCACTTCTCAAGCTCGACCTTCTCCGCAGGCCGGTGGCCGAGGAAGACACCGAGATCATGCAGCCAGACCGAGGCAAAGAGGATGTCCGCGTCCGCCTCTGGATCGATGAGCTGGGTCAGGGCATAGAGGCGCGGCTGGTGTGAGAACTTCTCTATGGGCAGGGCTTCGGTTCGGATGTAGGAGATGAGCTCTTCGCGCCAGGTTGCCATGTAAAAACTTTAAAGGACGAGATCGAGGGCGTCGAGGGTGAAAGGTTTGAAAGGAAAACCATCGGATGCGCCTTCAGAGCATCACAAAAGCAGATTTCTGCGCTCCGTCGAAATGACGGTTGGTGGTTTGGGCGGTGACGGTGGTGGTGTGTGGGGGGCGGCGTGTGGAGGTAAGACCTCCGTCATCTCGACCGGAGCGACAGCTTCATCGTCCCGGAGCGGAGAGATCTGCTTTCGCTTCCTGAGGGATCAGGTTTGTGCGCTCCCGCGAGACCCCATCCTTGCACGATAGAGTTGCGGAAAGAATGGGTCACAAAGCCCTCTTTTAGAGGGTGATATAGCGAGGATCGAGTGTAAAAGACTCCGCCTTGCCGAAGCGGATTCTCTGGAAGTCGGGGTGGGCGGGGTTTAGGACAAAGTTGTCTTCGAGCTTGTTGACGGCGATGCTGGGCACGCGAAGCACGGCGGTGCGCGAAGACTTGACCCACGCGTCTCCGAAGGCGCGCGAGGCGGGCTCATCCAGCCACTTCGAGACCTCCACCGCGACCGCTGAAGGAACGGTGATGCGCGTAAGGGAGCGCGGCGGGAGCTTGCGCCCTCCTGCGTGGATGAGAGTTTCAAGCAGAGCGAGACTGATGTGTTTCGCGGCATAGACCACGCGGGTTCCCTGCGAGTGCCATCGACCCGGAGCGCGCATGGCTCCTGTGGAGTCGGATGCGGCGAAGGCCGTGGAGTGCATGCGGTAGATGGTGAGCTCTGCTGTCTTTGCCGCGGACATGCTAGACGGCGAAGCCGTGCTCAAGGGCGATGAGGAGATCCTCGACCGCACGTCCACCGGACTCTGTCTTCAGAAGCGAGTAAGGCGTGGCTCCACGCAGTTCGGGGTGAGGCGCGTTGAGCCAGTTTACGGCCGGTTCCTTCTCTCCCCAGACAGCTTCGGCGAGCGAGAGAACACGCTGGAGCCGAAGTGCGGACTGACTGGCCGAAGGCGAGAGCGTAGCTCCGGAACGCTTCCATGAGGAGTCCGGGATGATCTCCGCGCGGAGGCGTCCTGCGGGGATAGGAGAGCCCTGGGCCACTGCGGCAAAGAGGTGCGTGGCCTTCTTCTTGGAGACGGTATCCTCCGCTCCGCGATGAATGGCAGGACGGCGGGTCTTCTCGGGGACGGGTTTCTGGACGACTGCTGCCTGGGCCATGGCGATTTCCTTGGGTTCATTATAACCCTTCGTGCGGGTTCATCTGGCGATACCGAATTCTTTGTCATCCGTAGCGTAGGCGGGAGGATGCTCATCCCGTCGAGATCTGGGATGGAGCAAAAGATGACATGCGGTTCGCGCTTTGCGTGAACACCCACACATGCGCGATGAAGCTGCGCATGTATGGGCACCCAGGTTTTTGGGTTTCCGATGAATTCGCGTGTGCGCTCTACGCAACCCCACCCTTTCGCAAAAAAGCCGCGAAACAATGCGGCACGGAATGTTTGCTACGGGCGGAAGAGTTCGTGCCAGCTGGCGTCGAGGGTGAGCCAGCGCGCGGTGCGGAACCAGCTTGTCTCCCACTCCGGCAGATGAAGGAGGCCGTGGCCACGGTCGCAGGTCTCTTCAATGCCGTTCCATGCAAGGAAGCTGCGCGAGGGCGGACCGATGCGTGCGGAGCTAAGCAGCGAACGCATGCACTCTGGGCAACGCGATTTCTGATCGAGCAGAACCCAGTTGAGTGCGGGGATGTTCATGGCCAGACCGCCGATAAGCACGAGCCAGTCCGCGCGGACGCCGAGGTACGCGACGAACGGGCGCGTAAATTCCACCGACAGCAGAAAGCTGGTGAGGAGGGTGAGGACCATCTTGCTCACGAGAAACAGCCAGCGCGTGGTGCGTGCGCGGCCTGACTGTTCCTGGCAGCTGAAGGCCTCGTAGTCGCCCATATGCGAAGCGCGCGTGACGAAGGTGGAGGGCAGCGAGAGGACCACCATGGCAAGGAAACAGCAGAATGCACCGTATCCCCACTGCGAAAAAATAGCATGTCGCACGCGCGTCTGCAGCATCGACGTTGCAAGTGTAACGACGAAGAGGGTGGAAAGAGCGATAAGGCAGGTGGAGGGCGAACGATGGTCGGCTGTCGCAACACACCAGCGGCGTGCGTGATCGGCGCGAAGCCAGAGTGCATCCTGCAGCATGCCCGCGGCAAGTGGTCCAGCTTCCGCAGGATGAACGCGGAGCACGAAGGTAAGTTCCGCGGTCCACTCCTGTCGCCACGCGGCACGCTCCTGCGCCGGAACCACGGCGGAGGCAAAGCGGAGAAGGAGGTTGAGCTGGCGCAGGAAGTAGGCGTCGCTCATGGCCGGTGAACCTCTTGCGGGTTCAACAGTTGGGCGATGAGCGGGTACTTCTTTTCTGCTTCGACGATCGCCAGCTTTCCCTGCCGCGTGACCTTGTAGTAGCGGCGCGGAGGGCGGTCTTCTTCTTCGGCGGTCTGTTCTTTTTCCCAAACGCCCTCTGCGAGCGCATCACGTTCCAGCCTCCGCAGCGCGGGGTAGACGGTGCCGCTGGGAAGCCCCGTGGCTTCCATGATGTCGAAGCCGTAGCGGTATCCGGAGTTGAGCGCCTTAAGGATGAGCGCCGCGGTATGGGAGAGCCTGGTCGAGGTTTGCGACATGCGCTGTCCGTCCTGGAGTAGAAGTGTACGCCAGAAGTTGCGAAAAAGGTCTTTTCTCTACCCTATGTAGTATGCTACTTTTTCTGCGGAGGTCGTTCATGCTCGAGGTGCGGTCTGTAACCAAGCGTTATCGGGGGATTCCGGCGGTAGAGGAGGTCAGCTTTTCGCTGCATGCGGGCGAGATTCTCGGCTACCTGGGACCGAACGGGTCGGGTAAATCCACAACGGTGAAGATGATCACGGGGATGATCGAACCGACGCATGGAAAGATCCTCTTCCGTGGCAAAGACATCCACGACGACCTGCCGGGGTATCGTGCGCATCTTGGCTACGTGCCGGAAGAGGCGCAGGTGTATACGCATCTTTCGGGGCTGGAGTATCTCCAACTGGTGGGCCGCCTGCGTGGACTTCCGGAGGGGATGCTGGAGAAGAAGGCGCGAGCGTTGCTGGCGCTCTTCTCTCTGGAGGGATCACAGTATTCGGCGATCTCCGACTATTCCAAGGGGATGAAGCAGAGGGTGTTGCTCTCCGGAGCGCTTCTGCACGATCCGCAGCTGATTGTCTTTGACGAGCCGCTTTCTGGCCTCGACGCTGTAACGGCTCGTGTCTTCAAAGACCTGCTGACGGTGCTCGCGGCAGAGGGCAAGGCGATCCTGTATATCTCGCACGTGCTGGAGGTGGTGGAGCGTGTGTGCGACCGGGTCATCATTCTCTCGGAGGGAAGAGTGCTGGCGGACGCCTCTCCGAAGAGTCTGACGGAGTTGATGCAGTTGCCGTCGCTGGAGAGTGTCTTTGCGCAGATGGTGCAGCAGGCGGATACGCTGAGCGTAGCGGAAGAGATCGTTGCCGTGATGCGAGGCAAACATGTTTGAGCCATCGAGTAAGGCGCGAGCGCTCACGAGTCACTTCTTCCGACGGTTCTTTGATAACGATACGGTTTCGGTCGAGGGCGAAACGCAGACGACCGTGGTACGCGCTCTGGCGACGATCGCTGTACCGACTCTCATGGTGGTTTTTTTTCTAATGCAGGCGTATCCCCCGCATGCGCCGTGGGTGGCGGCGGTGGTTCATTACTTCTTTGTGCTGTACTCCTTCGTGGCGATGGGATGTGTCGCAACGTTGGAGTGGGAGATGCTCTTCCCTGACAGGATGGATTTCCTGATCCTTCTGCCGCTTCCTCTGAAGGCACGAGATCTCTTTGCGGCGAAGGCTGGTGCTCTGCTTTCGTTCCTGGGAATGTTCCTGGTGGCGGCGAATGTCTTGGGGACGCTGTTGCTGCCCATGGTGGCGGGCGCTGCGCGTCTGCTCCCGGCCGATGCGTTCGGCGAGTATCTGAAGATGTTTGTAGCGCATGGGGTCGCGGTCTTTGCGGCGGGCGTAGCTTCTGCGCTGATGGTGCTGGCCATCGACGGTATCGCAATCTGTGTGCTGCCGGAGCGCTGGTTTCGCGTGCTTTCTCCCGTGGTGCAGGCGGTGCTGATCTGCGCGCTGTTGTTTGCGGTCCTACTCTTTCCGGTAATCGCGATGGAGATGCGACGTTGGCTGACGGTGCCTGCGATCTTCTCGCGCTGCATGCCGCCGCTCTGGTTTTTGGCGATGTATGAATCACTGGGAGGTACGGAGGCGACCACGGCGTACTCGCGTTCGCTGGCAAGGATGGGCGAGTGGTCGATGCTTATTGCGTCTGCGGTGGTGTTGGTGACCTACCCGCTGGCCTGGAGACGCAGGCGGAAGATGGCGATGGAGGGCGCTTCGCAGAGCAGGGAGAAGCGTTTTGGACGAGCGTCCTCGCTTGTCGACCGGGTGTTTGTACGCACGCCGGAGACGAGGGCGGTCTTTCACTTCATCAGCCAGACGATCCTACGAAAGGGCAGGTACCAGGTTTACCTGGCGGTGTATGCAGGGATTGGGATGGGGTTCTGTCTCTGCTGCGCGCTGACCTTTGGTTATCTTTCCGGCGCAACGCGGGAGTTGAACTTTCCTTCGCTCTCTGAGGAGGGCCTGCACACGCTGATGCCGCTGGTGCTCTTCTGGATGACGGCGGGTGTGCGCATGGTGTTTTCCCTGCCCGTAGATATGAAGGCGCGATGGATCTTCCAGATGAATCCACCGCAGGCGGAAAAGATTTCTTCCGCAGTGGAGGTGTGGATTCGTCTGTGCGCCGGGTGCCTGATGGCAGCCGTGCTTCTTCTCCTGGTCTGCCTTGGATGGAGTCCGTGGCAGCTTGCAAAGCAGGCGATCTGCGGTGCCTGCTTTGCGAGCCTGTTGATGGATCTCTTCTTTTTCTTTCCTTCGGGAATACCGTTCACGCGGCCTCGTCTACCCGGACGCAACAGCCTGCCTCTCATGCTGACCATCTTTGTCTTCGGCTTTCCTGCGTTTGTGGTGGCGGCTTATCGGGTGGAGATGCGGGCCGAGACATGGCCGCGCACGCTCATCTGGCTGGGGTTGGCGGCGGTGGGTACGCGTGCGGGCCTGCATCGCGCGCGGAGATCGCCGGTCTATCCACCGGTTGAGGCCTTTGGGGATGAGAGCGACAATTATGTTCAGACGTTGGGGATCAGTGCTTGATTTGAGGCAAGTGTCTCTCTTGTGACGATGGTTTGCATCACATAGGGACGCGGTATACATCCGCGCCGTTGTGGAGAGATGGTTGATGCGTTGGTTGTCAGTGTTTTTTCTTTGCAGTAGCGCTGCGTTGGCAATGGCTGAGCCCTTGCCGGTGCGGCATGTGCAGGGTTCGATGCAGAAGTCCCTTGTGGTGCGGTCGGAGGCAGGGGCGGAGATTGCGCGAGGTTCTCTGCAGCAGGTAGCCCGTGGAACGGATGTATCGCTTCACCTTGTGTATACCTTTCGCGACGGGTCGGTGGATGACGAGAGCACAGACTTCTCCCAGCGCGGAGTCTTTCGCCTGGTGCGGGACCGGCATATACAAAAGGGACCTTACTTCCCCAGACCGATCGATGTATCGGAGGAGATGTCCACTGGGGTCGTGATCAGCCGGGATAAAGATGGGAAGGCAGAGACATCCAAGTCCAAACTTCCCGAGGATCTGTCGAACGGCTTGCTGGGAACGCTGTTGTTGAATGCCCGGGAAGACGTGCCGGTCTTTCGTGTGAGCTATCTGGCTCCCGTAGGTAAAGGACGTCTGGTGAAACTGGCGGTAACTTCCGACGGCTCGGGCGAACTTCGTATGGCAGGAACGAAGAGGACAGCCCATATCTTTCGCGTAAAGGCAGAGTTGGGCGGGATCACTTCGATGATTGCGTCCGCCGCTGGCTTGCGGCCCGCGGATACGCGCGTTTGGATCGTCGAGGGCGATTCTCCTGAGCTGGTGAGGATCCAGGGGCAGATGTACGTCGGTGGGCCGTTGGTAAGTATCGAAGCAGCGGGAGCGACCTTTACTCGCTAGGGAAGTCGACAAAGATGCACATCGTGGCGCGGTGAAGCAAGAGGAGATAGGTTGAAGAGATGACAGCGGCGAATGGCACGAAGGACGGCATGACCGTACCGAAGGACACCATGGCAACGAAGATCAACCGGGCACTCGTGCCTGCGGTTCTGATAGGCGCGATTTTGTTCGTTGCGGGCAATGCCTGGATGGCGTTGCGATCGGTGCGGGCGTTGCAGATGAGCCAGGGGTGGGTCGACCATACTTGGCAGGTCATCACCCAGGTGGAGCGGATTATGAGCTCCGTCAAGGATGCGGAGACGGGCAGCAGGGGCTACCTGCTTACGGGGGATGACAAGTATCTGGATCCCTATCTCAAGGCCGCGAGAGAGCTTCCAGTTGAATCAGAAAATTTCCAGCACCTAACTTCGGACAACTCGAGCCAGAGGGAGCGCGCGCAGGAGATGCGTGCTGTTCTGGAACAGAGGCTAGCCCTTCTTGCGCAGGGTAACGAACTGCGGAGATCGGGTGCAGACCTGGCCACTCTGCGGGCGATGGTCCTGATCGGAACGGGAAAAGCCGAGATGGACCATCTGCGGCAGATCGCAGACTCTATGGAAGCAGAGGAGCGCAGTCTGCTCACCGAGCGCGTACACAAGGCCGAGGCAGCGGCGAAACGCGCGCGTTACACCCTTGCTCTGGCCAGCGGGCTTGATCTCCTGCTGATCGTCTTCATGTTCCGTTACTTTGCGCGGGAGCGGGACCTGCGCGTCTCTGCGGAGCTGGCAGCGGAAAAGCTGGCGGTCTCTCGTGTGGAGGTAGAGAGAAAAGCAGCCGAGATCACAGGATTGAATGAGCTTCTGGAGGCCCGCGTCAAAGAGAGAACGGCGGAACTGGAGGCAACAAACCGCGAACTGGAGGCCTTCAGCTACTCAGTTTCGCACGATCTGCGCGCGCCTCTGCGTACGATCGACGGCTTTAGTCTGGCGCTGGAAGAGGACTACGGCGAAGTCGTCGGCGTGGAAGGCAAGGACTACATCAAACGTGTGCGGGCCGGTGTGCAGCGGATGGGCGGCCTGATCGATGCGCTACTGCAACTGTCGCGGATCACACGCGCCGATATCGAGCGCGAAGCAGTCGATGTGACAGCGCTTGCCCAGAATGTGGCGGCGCAGATCACTGACGCAAATCCGCAACAGCAGATTGAATTTGTGATCGAGCAGGGACTCCAGGCTGACGCCGATGCGAAGCTCTTTCGTGTGGCTCTGGAGAACCTCTTTGGCAACGCGGCAAAGTTCAGCTCGAAGAAGGCGCAGTCGAAGATCGAGTTCGGTTGGGACCCGAAGCAGAAGGCCTGGTTTGTACGGGACAACGGAGCCGGCTTCGATATGCACTACAAAGACAAGCTCTTTGGTGCCTTCAACCGGCTACATGGCGACAAGGACTTCAAGGGGTCCGGGATCGGTCTGGCGACGGTGGCGAGGGTAGTGCGGCGGCACCATGGACGAATTTGGGCGGACAGTGTCGTGGAGAGTGGAGCAACCTTCTGGTTTACGCTAGGATAACTGGAATGACGGATACGACGAAACTCATCCTTCTTGTAGAAGACGATCCTGACCACGAGGCGCTGACGATCCGCGCTTTGAAGAAATCCAACATGGTGAACGACGTGCGCGTGGCCCGTGATGGCGAAGAAGCCATCAACCTGCTTCTCGGCCCGAACGCGATCAAGCCGCAGGTAATCCTGTTGGACCTGAAGCTGCCCAAGCTCGACGGCCTGGAAGTTCTCAAGCGGATTCGTGAAAACGACGCGACGCGGACACTTCCCGTGGTCGTCCTGACGTCTTCGGATGAAGAGCGGGATGTGGTGCGCAGTTATCAACTTGGAGTGAACAGCTACATTCGCAAACCAGTTAACTTCAACGATTTTGCGGAGGCGACCCGCCAGCTGGGAATGTATTGGCTGGTGCTGAACGAATGTCCACCGGCCTAGAATTCCCGCATCTGAAAGTACTTCTGGTGGAAGACAACCCAGACGACGCCGCTCTCCTTGAGCGACATCTGCGGAAGAATGGATTTCAGCTTGCCATGACGCGGGTAGAGACCGCTTCAGCGATGCAGGACTCGTTGAATACCTCTCTCCCGGACATCGTCCTTGGCGACTACAACCTGCCGAACTTCAGCGGTCCGGAGGCATTGCAGCTGCTGAAGGCATCGGGGCAGGATATCCCCTTCATCATGCTCTCGGGTGCGGTTTCCGAGCAGACGGCGGTCGACTCGATGCGTGCCGGGGCGCAGGACTACGTCTCCAAGCAGAACCTGACGCGTCTTGTGCCTGCAGTCGAACGCGAACTGAAAGAGGCGAGTGGCCGTCGCAACAAACTGGCGGCAGAGGTCGCCCTGCGCGCCAGTGAAGCGCGCTTCCACTACCTTGTGGACGCGATGCCGATGGGGCTTCTTCTTAACGATGGCGACGGCAGAATCTCTTACGCGAACCAGGCCATTGCGCGTCTGCTGGGTCGCTCCGTTGAGGATCTTACCTCCGGCAACGTCGTGGTGGACAGTGTCTGTGCGGATATCCTGCCCGCTCAGAGGGCCTGCACTGTCGACGGCGCTTCAAATGCCGCGCCATTTGAATCAGTATGTAGGACGGAGAATGGAACCACGATTGACGCCCTGATTGGCGTGGCTCTTTTGAATCCCCAGGCGAGCTCGGAGACCTGGCAGTTTGCGGCCTTCGTCGCTGACCTGTCGCTGCAGAAGAAAAGCCAGGAAGCGTTGCGGCAGACCGAAAAGCTCGCCGTGGCGGGCCGGTTTGCTGCTTCCATTGCACATGAAATCAACAACCCGCTCGAGGCGATCACCAACTGTCTCTACCTGGTCACGCAGACCGATCTACCCGTGGACGCACGCAGCTATGTCGATCTGGCGCAGAAGGAACTGGACCGCGTCTCGCAGATTACGGTGCAGACGCTGCGTTTCTTCCGCGGCTCGACGCGGCAGGGTGCCACCGATATGCGCGAGTTGATTGATACGGTCGTCACGCTGTTGGAGTCGCGTTTGCAAAGGGCTCGGATTGAAGTGGTTCGGGAGTTCCGGACTACTTCGAGCGTGGTCGCGCAGGGCGGAGAAATTCGCCAGGTGGTAGCCAACCTGGTCGGCAATGCTATGGACGCCATGACAAAAGGCGGACGCCTGATTCTGCGGACGGCCGACGGTGTGAACCGGACGACGGGTGAGCGCGGTGTGGTGCTCACCGTCGCGGATGGTGGTTCGGGGATGGATCAGGGAACGCTCGACCGGATCTTTGAGCCGTTCTTTTCGACCAAGGGAATCACCGGCACCGGCCTGGGACTGTGGATCTCGCAGGAGATCGTGGCCAAGCATAACGGAACGATGCGCGTGCGCAGCAAGCCGGACTCGGGCACAGTCTTTCGTTTATTTCTTCCATCGCTGAGTGCAGTGGTTGCTCCGGAAGCTTAGGTGAAAATCCGCTAAGGCGGTCCATAGAAGATTGTGCGGCGAGTTTCCGCGATTGGAGAATTGTTACAGACTCTAGCTTGCCATGCTGCTTCCTAAGCATCGCGCGACGCGTATTTATGAATAGGTCAACTCTCCGTTACAGAAAGCTCTGATTCGTCCAACTCGAACTCGTCTGGGCCTATGCCGAGTTTCTTAATTATGACGGGTAAAACTTGATGAATTATCCTCATACCTCGGAGGAGTTCATCCATGTAAATGTCAGGATGCAAACGAAAGGAATTAAATCCCAGACTCTGCCTTTCGGCTTCATGACCAAGCTTCCCATCCGACTGATACACCATATTCATGAGTTCGGCTCGTAGCGGAACACCAGCTCTGAAAGCTTTTTCTTTAACGACATTGAGCCATTTTTTATATTCTTTTCTTACGCGATAGCTGAAATCCTGGAACTGAGTCGTCAAGCCACGCATCTCCTCAGCATCAAGCTTGGAGGCGGCAAGATTCAGAAGACAAAAAGTAATGTTGCCGCCTACTGTTTCTTCGAGGTCTAACTCTTCGTCAAGAAGCAGATCGGAGACGTACGCCACGTAAAATCCGTAGACATTCGTAAGAGACTCGTAGAGTTTGTAAATCAACGAGGAATAGGGATTCTCATGAATCAAGTCCCAAAGGTCATCGGGATCTTCTTCGTAATCGAAATCCAGTTCAGTAGGAAATGTTTTTGGCAAATCAACGCCCATACTTTTCAGGGTGTGAAAGGTCTGCCAACAGAGTAGCTCCTCTTCGTCGCTTAGAGGCTCAGTATCGTAACCAGTCTCCGCGTTATCGGCGGCACCTTCAGCAAGAAAGTGGATAAGCTTTTCCCACTTGTTGGCGGCCTCGAGAGAACCCGCCCAGACTACAAATTCAGGGTTTTGGTTACCAATCTTGACCAGCGTGCGAAATTTGTCCTCCATTTCTAAGGACATATGTTCTCCCTGTTTCCATTTGCTGATCTGAGTAGGCGATACTTCGAGACGAAGGCTAAGTTCCTTCTGGGTACACGATAAGGTTTCTAAAGCAAGGTGCACGAAAGCAGCACTATTCATATAATCCTAAATTTAGTAAATTTAATTTTTTAATTAGTAAACGTGAAGATAGGATGAGTCGGCAGTATTGTCAATCCCTTATCCCAACAATTAATGACCAACGTCTGATCGCGATTCGCTTTAGGGTAGAGCTTTAAAAACCATTGTCTCGAAATCAGGTTTGTGCGCTCCGCGCGACCCCACCCTTCCGCAAAGAAAGCGAAAGAATGGGGCACAGGTTTCTACGGTGTCTTTCTATCGCTAAGCCAGAGCAGGCCGTCTTCAAAGATGTGATTCTGGGTTTCGTTGGTGAAGATCTTGTCGCCGTGGCCCATGTTCACGTAGAGCATTCTGTACTTTGTATTGGTCCAGACGACGGGCATGTCTCCGGAGAGGAGGCGGTCTTTGAAGCCCAGCGGGTAATTGGCCGGATCGAAGCTTACGAGGACCTTTACGTTCGCGTTGGCGCGGGCGCTGGGCTTCCAGACGTACCACTCGTTCGAAGGCGCGAGGAAGGTGGCGGGCAGGCGGTGGGTCACGGGATGGTTGCGCACATCGACGATGAGTTGTGCGGGGAGCGGCGGCCAGTTGTTGGCGTTGAAGACCGCGCCTCCGAAGAACTCCACAAACCAGTGCCACTTCGTGGAGCTGTCATTGTAGCCGGAGACATGTGAGCCGAGCCAACCGCCGCCGTGGTTCATGTAATTTTCGAAAGCAGTTCGCTGGGCATCGGTGTGGGGCTGATCGTTGAGCCATAGGACCACGTCAATGTGAGCCAGGGTTTCGGGGTTAAGTTCCTTCCAGTCCGTGGTCGCGCGGAAGTCGAAGTGATCGCGGGCAGCGGCTTCGGTGTAGAAGGAGATGGCCTGCCGGGCGAAGTCGGAATGATCGGTCTCTCCGCCGCTGGTCCAGAAGGCGAGGGCGTGGAAGGCGGGCTGTTGGGCTTGGGCGGCGAGAGAGAAGAGGAGGAGCAGAAGGAGGGTCGCTCGTTGAGCGAAGGATGCGCGATGCGCATGAACCCATGTCTCAAATGCGGGACATGGGGCACCCGGACTTGAGGCTGGTTTTGTTTTCATTTGCCTCCTGCCCAGTCAATGGCGTTGTGAAAGAGTTTTTCTACGTTTGGATTTTGCAGAAGCTCACCGTGATGACCGAACTGGAAGTAGACGTTGCGTGCCTTGTAGTGTGTGTTCGTCCAGATGACGGGGTGGTCTCCCATTTTGACGGTGCGTGCAGGCGTGTAACTGTCTTCATCCACGTTCGCAATCACGTGTACGCTGGGGCGCGGCGACTGATCGTAGGTGTACCATTCATCGTTTTCTATAGCGAAGGTCCTCGGAAGATCGCGCATCACGGGATGATCGGCGTCTTCCACGCGGACAGTGCCAGTGGCGAAGTCCGGGATGTAGCTCTTGAAGGAGATGTTGCCCATGAACTCGTGGAAGAAGGGCGACATCTCAAAGCCGTCGAACTTACCGAGGAGTGAAGCGTGATGGAAGCCGATCCAACCGATGGTTCCTCGTTCCATCGCTTTCTTGAAGGCTGCTTCCGCAGTGGGCGTCCAGCGATAGGGAGGATAGTTCAACTGGATAAAGACCTTGTGCTCGGCGAGGTACGCATCGTTGATGGGATCGGTGGTGCGGATGTAATCGACGGCAAAGCCCTCCGCTGCCCCGGTCTTTTCAAGCCATGCCATGGCCGCGTCTACGAAGCCCTGGTGCAGCCCCTGTCCGGGCTCGGCGAGCGCGATGACGCGAAACCGGACGGGCTTCGTCTGTGCTTCAGTGTGTGCGGGTAGAACGAAGGCAGTCACAAGTGCGAGGAGCGCGAGGGTACTTCGGAGCAGCTTCAACATCTTGAATTCCTCTGATGAGGGGAATGGTAAGGGAAGAGATGGTGCATGGCAAAAGAGAAGTATGACAATTGTCCTGTCTTCACAGGGCGGAGCAGTGATAGCGTGGGTGTCCATGAGAGATCGTTCAATTTTCGTTCTGGCGGGGATGGGCCTCTTCCTTTGCGCTGCACAGGCGCAGGAGTCGGGCATGCAGTCCGGGACGCTGCTTGCTGACCACGGCATTGCATTCAATCAGAAGACCGGCAAGGTCTATGCCGTCGACCAGGAGCACGGTTCGGTGATGGTGATCGACGGTCGCAACGGCGTTGCGAAGCGTGTGAAGGTAGGCACGCATCCGGATTGCATCGCGGTCAACACGGTAACGGGACGCGCCTACATCGCGAACAGTGGCAGCGGCAATGTGAGCGTGCTGGATGGCGGGACCGATCAGGTAATCGCCACCGTGAAGACGGACCGTCGTCCCTATTACGTCGGCGTCAATGAAGCGACGAACAAGGTGTTCGTGTCGAATACGTTCAGCCGAGTAATGACGGTCATCGATGGAGAGACGAACACGTCCAAAGAGCTGCCTGTGGGATCGGGCGATGCGCTGATTGTGGACGGGAAGTCCGACAAGGTGTATCTGCTGGGCTATGAAGACCCGAACCTGCGCGTAATCGATGGAACGACCGGAGCGACGACGAAGGAGCCGGTGGGTAGCGTGCATGCATGGGCTCCGGCGATCGATGCCAAGCGGCGTGTGCTTTACGTCACACGGTCAGGTACAGCGGACGTCCTTGCACTGGGCATGGACACCCATGAACCTGCGGTCATCAAGGTGGGAGGTATTCCGAGCGCTGTCGCCGTCGATGCGCTGACGCATCGCGTCTACGTTGCCAATTACGCCGATGACACTATGAGCGTGATCGACGGAAGACGAGTGGTGGCCACCGTGAAGGTGGGCAAGAGTCCGCAGAGTGTGGCGGTGGACGCGAAGCGGAGACGCGTCTATGTGGCGAACTTCCACGGCGATAGTGTGACGGTGATCGATAGCGCAAACAATCGCGTGCTGGCAACGAAGGCCGCCGGAAAGAATCCATATGCAGTGGTGGTGGACGAAGCCGAGGGTACTGTTTTTGCAGGCAATATGACGCGCCCCTCGCCCGAGGGAGCACCGGTTTTTACACAGGTGGAAGTGGGGCGTTAAGCAAAGGCTCCTCGCGTGACAGCAGGGGATCTTCCGAAAGTACGAGGTCTCCCGAGGCGACACGTGCGGTAAACTCCGCGGCGCTCAACGGCCGGCTCAAAAGAAAGCCCTGCAGCTTGTGGCGGTCGAGATCGAGCAGAATTTCGATCTGCTCTTCGGTCTCCACCCCTTCTGCAACCACATCGAGATCGAGATGCTTTGCAATGTGGGAGATCGCCTGAACGATGCCGAGAGCACCGGCGTGCCCGGGCAGCTTATGGATGAAGGAGCGGTCAATCTTCACCGTGGCGATGGGAAGTTCGGTGAGACGCTCAAGCGAGGAGTAGCCTGTGCCGAAATCGTCGATGGAGAAGCGCACGCCAGAAGCCGCGAGCAGGTTCATTCCCTTCACGATGTCGGAGAAGTCGCGCAGGATCGTCGTCTCTGTCAGTTCGAGATGGAGCAGCCGGGGCGATAGTCCGAAGCGGTCCAAGGTGGCCAAGACCTGGTCCGCATAGCTTGGCTGGAGGATCTGATGGCAGGAGACATTGACTGCGAACTGAACGCAGCCCGTGCCGTCCCGACGCCACTCCGCCATCTGCTCGCACGCCTTTTCGAGTACGAGCAGGCCGAGCGGAACGATAAGGCCCGTCTCTTCCGCGATGGGGATAAACTGTGTCGGCCCGATTCCCTCTGCCTGCAGAGGGGCAATCCGTACCAAGGCTTCGACGCAACAGATACGACGGCTTGAGTCGAAGATGGGCTGATACACCATCTGGATCGATTTTTCGTGGATAGCCTTGCGCAGCGAAGACTCGATCTTCTCAGTCTCATCTACCTCCGCGCGCAGGCCTTCGGAAGAGAAGATGGCACGGTTACGACCGAGACGCTTGGCCTGGTAGAGCGCCTTGTCCGACTGCTTTCGAATCTCCTCGAGCGTGTCTCCATCTTCCGGAAAGAGAGCGACGCCGATGCTGATGGAAGTCTTAATCTCGTGTCCAGGGAGCTCGATCGGATGGAGGAAGATATCCAGCAGGATGGAGGCGAACTTTCGGGCGCCGATCTCGGACCGTATGCCGCCGACGATCAGCATGAACTCTTCTCCGCCGGTCCGGGCAAGGGTGTCGGCTTCGCGGACGCGCGACTTGAGCCGCTGGGCGATGGCGATCAAGACCTCATCGCCGACTAGGTGACCGAAGGTGTCGTTGACCTGTTTGAAGTGATCGACGTCGATGGTGAAGAGAGCGACGAGGTCTTTTTCGCGACGGGCGCGGAGAAGCGCCTGCTGCGCGCGGTCTTCGAGCAGAAGACGGTTGGGCAGTCCTGTCAGCGGGTCGTGCTGGGCATTATGCACGAGATTGCGATTGAGTTCTTCACGCTCCGTGATATCCATGGTGAGCACAAAGCGGGCGGGCTTGCCCAAGAAGGTGACGTGGTGTGCTGTGATCTCGACCTCGAAGACCGTGCCGTCCTTGCGGCGATGCTTCCAGACATTTTTGTTCAGGAGTTGGGGGGTCTGAAGCTCTGCAGCGAGCTTTTTTCGTTCTGTCTCGGGCCGGATGTCGAAGACGGTCATGGAGAGAAACTCTTCGCGGGTGTAACCGTAGTTCTGAACGGCGGCATCGTTGACCGAGAGGAACCGATTCGTCACTGCGTCGAAGATCCACATCGGATGCGGATTGTTCTCGTAGAGAAGCCGATACTCCTCGCTGAGTTCCTTGAGCGCCGCCGTGTCCTGCTCCATGACTTTCAGAATCATTCCAAAACCCACGAGGTAACGAGGAATATTCCACATCTGCCAGGTCGTGAGAAGAAGAGCAGGGTGGTTTGAGAAGAAGCACAGGACAGCGTAGCAACCGGCCCAGAGCAGGAAGCCGACACTGCCGATCCAACGCCCGGCCTGGGCCTTTGCGGGGATCGTGAAGAAGAGGATGGCGCAGGCCGCGAACATCTGCACGGGGATACATTCATAGCGCTCGTTTGGCGGGCCTTGAAATCCGATATTGAGCAGGAGCGTGACGGGGAGAGACGAGAGAACTACGGCCAGCCAGAAGAGGCGGGAGCGAGGCCGGTCCCGAAGCCGCGTCGTGGCGAAAAGTACGCCCCCCTGAACCAGAGCCAAAGACCAAAAACCGCGGATGTTGTAGGAGTAGAGGGAGGCTTCCGCGACGGCAAAGGCCGGGAGGCCCAGAAGCCCTGCATAAAGCGCTGAGATCTTCCAGGAGGTTTCTTCAGGAAGAAAAGAGATTAGGAAGGCTAGTCCGGTTAGGATGAGCGTATCGAGGCGAATCGCCTCCTGAATCTTGCCGCCTTGCAGGATGGCGAAGGAAAGCTGCCACATCGCGATGCTCAGAAGGAAGCATGTCCAGCCAACCAGCCAGAATCGGAAGCGACGCTCCATCCTTTTCGCCTGCAGAACGGCAAAGAAGAGGGTGAGAAGCGGAAGTAAAATGAGATCGAATAGAGTTCCGCGCACTCTACCATCCTTCCAAGAAGGTTTCGTTATAGCAGAGATATCGGGGCGAATTAGCCTGAAAACGGGCTTTTATAGACCTTCGTAAGGTTACTCATTGAATTCTGGGAAGGAAATTCAATGATGGTCGGGGCGGAGAGATTCGAACTCCCGACCCTCTGCTCCCAAAGCAGATGCGCTACCAGGCTGCGCTACGCCCCGACCTGTCTATTTTAGCAAGTTAGAGGGGCGAGCGGTGCTAGTGATGTGCGCCGAGAGCGAAGACTTTACCCGCAAGGTAAGCCAACAGAAGCAACGGAATCGCAAGAAGCGTGAGCATGCCCAGTATAAGAAGCAGGAGAAAACCCCAGTCGCGGGTCTTCTGCCTCCGGATCGAGGTGACGGGAGCTTCCGTGGTGCGTTGGAGCAGGGCGAAGTTACGTCGGTTGGCCTTCCACGCAACGTCAAAGGCATCTCCGAGCACCGGCACGGCGCCCACGATGGTTTCAATGGCCACGTTCGCCAGCATGCGGGCGAGCGTAATGTTGGGAACGCCGCGCATCCAGGCCGCGAGGATGATGATCCACGAAGCCATCGCCCCGAAAATGTCTCCAATGCCCGGAATCAGGCCGATGACGCCGTCCAGGCCAAAGCGAATGTTGGTACCGGGGATTCGAAGAAAATCGTCGAGGATGTGCGAGAGGTAGTCGAGATTCTCGTCGCTGAAGAGCGATGCCCCGCGCTGTGTGCGGGGAGAGAGGATCTCGGGCTTTTGCGTGGGAGGCATGGAGTCTGCTATCTCAGATGCGGTTTAGGTCGAGATCTGTGGTCGAGGGTCAGATTTTGAGGAAGATCCGTTTGCGGTAGAGCGGGTAGACGATCAGCCAGCACACCGCCACGAAGGTAAGCGAGTAGAGCAGGGACGCCATGCCCGTGCTGGAGATGGCGTGGTTGAGCATCTGGATATAGGGCCGCTTGACGTTGACGCCCGGAGCCACATGGATCGCACTCAGGATGCTGTCGCCCACTTCAGAGACCATGTACGCCGCGATCGCATTGGTGCCGAAGACAAGCAATGGTTTGTAGATCGTAGGGTGCGTCGGGTCGTCGGCGCGGTCGTTTTTCCTGCGACCGAAGCGCTGGATATCGATGAGGTAGATGAAGAGCGCGAGCAGAAGAAGGCTCCATCCACCGGCCCAGAGGGAGAAGGAGCTGGTCCAGAGCTTCTTGTTGATAGGAAAGGCAAGGTGCCAGGCTCCGCCAAGCAGAAGAAAGCCGATGCCAGCGTACTCAATGCCCTTGGCCTTCTGCATCGTGGATCGCGAAGTCCGCAGCCAGATACCGGCGAGGATGCCGAAGAGCGCCGTCGCCACGGCGGGAATCGTGGAGAGCAGACCTTCAGGATCGCGTGTCCTCTCGTAGAGATGCGAGGCGGGGAAGATGTGGCGGTCGATGTAGGCGACGAGGTTACCGTCGGGATCGTTGATCGGAATCTCATGCGTCGGTGTGCCGAAGCCGGGAACCGGAATGAAGCGCATGATCGCCCAGTAGCCGACGAGGCATGCAGCGGCTGCGGCGGCGAGAAGAACAGCGCGCTGCTTTAGGTCGCGCACCAGAAGGTAGAGGCTGGCGACGATAAAGTAGCAGACCGCGATGCGCGGAAGCACACCGTAGACGCGGAATGTCTGGAGGTGAAAGAAAGGAGCATTGTTGACGATGAGGCCGAAGAGGAAGAGCATCGCCGACCGCTGCAGGGTGTGCAGAAAGATGGTCGTCTTGGTGACTCCGCGCGCCAGGCGAGCCTCGGTAGAGAGCACCGTGGAGAGGCCGACGAGGAGCAGAAACGTAGGAAAGACGAGATCCGTAGGCGTGAAGCCGTTCCACTTGGCATGCTTCAACGGGAAGTAAGCGCCTTCACCCGTCTGGTTGTTGACCAGGATCATGAAGCCGATCGTGAGGCCGCGCAGAACATCGAGCGAGAGCAGGCGCGCGGGCTTCTTCATGGTGCGCGCGGCGGAGTCGGTGCGAATGACGTCGGTGTCGATGGTCCGGGAGATCGTGGGATCGTTGGTCATTGGTCTCGTTGTCTTGTTCTATGGCGCTAGGTTAAGTTCTTTGGCGATAGCGAGTGCCGCGTTGTAACTGCTGCCCGAAGGCGTGGAACTGTACGCATTCTGACGATGATTCCAAGTATCACCGAAAGCGTACCAATCAATGGTTGCGGGTGAAGAATTTGTTTCGAGTGCGTGGTCGAGCGAGTCGAAGAACATCTTCCACCTGGGCATGTAGTAGTCGCGTGTAAGCCCCGCCCAGTTGCGGTTGCCGTACTCGTGCAGGCCTGCCTCGCTGGCATGGCGGTCTCCCCATGTGGTCACGATCGAACGCGCGTCGTAGTTGATCCGTTCAAACTCGGCGGGCGATGAGGACCATGCAGGTAGATAGGAGAGCCAGCGGCCAAGGAGAAAGAATTCGTTGGTGGCGAGCGATGCGTCTTCGAGCTCCATGAGGTGCAGCCAGCGCTCAGTAAGAGTGTGGAGCCGCGCGCGGTCTTTTGCTTCGTACGCTGCCTTGATGGCCGGAAGCATGCGGCGTGTCTCGTCTCCCAGAACCTGGCGGGCAAGGTCGGTAATGTCGTAGCTGTAGCTGGCGGTGTTGCGAAGCTCTGGTGCGACCTGAAGAAGCTCTGTCAGGGCGGGTTTGAGATCGTCGATCTCGTAGCGCATGACGTCCGGCGCCCACGTGGCGGCTTTGATCGCGGTGAGCGAGGGCTGCGCGTCGAAGAGGGATTCATGGGAAGAATCCCGTTCGCCGTGATGACGGTCGCCATCGCCGCGATATCCATATGCCGTTCGCTGAATGATCTGCCATGCTTTTTCAGCGTGCGGATCCACCGCACCGTAACGGCGCTGGGCGTAACCGCTGGTCCAGGAGCCGATGTCCACGGCGTCTTTGTGCCACGCCATCTCGGTGTACAGATCGAAGGCGAAGGGGTTGGTGTCGATCCCTTCGGTGAAGAGGGCCGTCCCGGAGATCTTGCTGCCTTCTTTCGCCGCCATGAGGGGCATGCGAACGGCGTAGTCGTAGAGTGGTGCGCCCATGGTCGTGCGCCCTCCAAACTCCCATAGACCCCCGTAGAGCCAGCGCGCGACACGGAACTGTGTCTCGCGATGGTCGTTGGGGTAGCGGCCCTGCTCGATATCCGCAATGAGGATCTTGGACGTGTCCACGCCAGCGAGGAGTTCGGGGCGCGGACTGTCCTGCCAGGCCATCATGAACCAAAGCGCGTCGGGGTGGGCCTTGAGCAGAGCGGTCTGAACGGCGCGGGCGGCCGCGGGAACGTCGACGTCTCCGGACTTTCCGCCCTCCTGGAACACCTCCATGTCATACAGCGTGCTGTCGCCGAAGATCTCGCGCTGGTGACGGTAAAAGCTGGCGGCGAGTTTAGCGAAGGCGGGATCGCGAGGATCGAGCCAGCCCGGACGCGTGAATCCGTTCCAGTCGCCCTGCTTGGCGACGACGTGCGAAGGCACCTTTGTGGCGAAGTCCGCGGGGACGACACCGAAGTAGCCGGGGAGAACGGGTGTAATCCCAAGTTCGCGGAGCATAGCCACGATCTGCTTTGCGGAGTCAGCACGCTTCTTCAGGAGTTCGAGAGAGATGGGCTCGATGAAGCAGCACATATTTCCCATGAGCTGCCAGTTCTGATGTGCCGGGTGTGTGATCCAGCGACGGATGTCCATGTCGGCGTAGCCGATGTCGCGGAACGCCTGATAGAGCACGAGATCCGCTCCGCGTTGAATCAGGATGGCGTTGGTGCCGGAGAGGGCGAAGATATCGATTTCGTGCCGCCAGCGCGCAAGATCCCAATAAGGAGTGGAGTAGCCGTCCGTGTTTTCGTTGAGAGCATAGCGGATCGGATAGGGCGCGTCCAGATCGATGGGCGTGGCGACAGCCGGAAGCACCAGACCAGCCTGGCCGAGTTGTGAGCCGTTGGTGGAGACGTTGAGGTGCGCGACGTACTTGAGATACCAGTTCACACCGTAGAGGAGCGTCGGTGTGGTGGCAGCGGAGACGGCAATGTTGCCCTTTGTGCCGGAGATATGAAAGCCGTCCCGGACTCCCGGTGTGAGCCGCAGGTGAAACTGCGAGGCCAAGTGGGGCATGACGCGCCGCAGGACAGCCTCCGCCGGTGCGGCGCTTTGGGCGCTGGTTGCTGCGGCAACGAGGCAGAGAAGGAGGGCGGCGGCGCGTGAAAGCATGGGAATACTGTAGCGGCTCCGCCAGTGCTTTGGCGCGGAAGGATAGAGAAAACGGTGCTTGCTGGTACAATCAAAAGCGGTACGGCGGCTATAGTTCAGGGGTTAGAACGCGGGTCTGTGGTTCCCGATGTCGAGGGTTCAAATCCCTCTAGCCGCCCCAATTTTCTCCTCCCCCGCCCGGTGGGCAAAGGCTCCTCTTGCAGACAAAGAAGACAGAGCAGAGTGCGGGTGGTTTGTATGTGGGTACGTCCGGGTGGGCGTACGCAAGCTGGAAGCCGGAGTTTTATCCCAAGGCTGTCCCGGCAAAGAAGTTCCTGGAACACTATGCGACGCGTCTGAACTCCTGCGAGGTGAACTACACCTTTCGGGCGCTCCCGTCTGCAACGCAGCTGGAGAACTGGCTGGCTGCTGTGGGCGATTCGGAGTTCCGTTTTTCCTTCAAGGCACCGCAGGGCATCACGCACTTCAAGCGATTGAAGGACTGCGGCGAGTCTCTGGAGGCGTTCTTGTCTTCGCTGGAGCCGGTGCGACAGGCGGGTAAAATCGGCTGCGTTCTCTTCCAATTGCCTCCGAACTTCAAGTGCGATGTCGAGAAGCTACGCGTTTTTCTGAGCCTGCCTGCCATGAAACGAGCAGGCCAGGTTGCCTTCGAGTTTCGTAACGGCTCGTGGTTCTGCGAGGAGGTTTACGCTGTGCTGCGGGAGCATGGCGTGGCTGTCTGCATTGCAGAGAGTGACGATCTGGAGACGCCCGAAAGCTTCACAGCCCCATTCAGCTGCTACCGTCTGCGGATGGCGGGTGGATATGCAGGCGCTGCCGTGACAGCCTTCGCGGAGCGGTTTGCCGCGCTGAGCAAGGAGCGCGAGGTCTACGTCTACTTCAAGCACGAAGACGAACCCGCTGGTCCGCTTGCTGCCGAGCAGATGTTGATCGAGGCGCGCGCCCTTTGACGTCCGACCTGATACAGGAGTTTGAGCCCCGGCGGTGGTTGCGGAACGGACATCTCCAGACGATCGTCGGAAACTTCCTTCCGCGTAAGAACCGTTTGTCCGCGCCGATGACCGAGTTCGTGGATGTGCCTCTACCTCCCGAGATGCGCGAGCGGCAGGGAAGCGACGCGCTGATTGCGAGCAGGATCGTCTGCCACTGCCACTGGCAGCCGGAGGAGGTTCGCGCCGAGCGGATGACGGTCGTGCTGGTACATGGTCTGGAGGGCTCCTCGCATTCGCAGTACGTTGTGGGCAATGCGAACAAGCTCTGGGAAGCAGGCTGCAACGTCGTGCGGATGAACATGCGCAACTGCGGTTGGACGGATGCGCTGAGTGGCACGCTCTACCACTCGGGTTTGAGCTGCGATGTGATCGCGGTGATGGAGTGGTTGATCGCGCACGGCTTGCGGCAGATCGCGCTTGCGGGCTACTCGATGGGCGGCAACATGATCTTGAAAGCCGCAGGAGAGTTAGGCGCGGAAGCACCTGCGGAGTTGAAGGCGGTTGTGGCCATATCCCCACCGATGGACCTGCGCGAGAGCGCCGACGCTCTGGGTTTGAAACAGAACTGGCTCTACGAACGTCGATTCATCAAAGCGCTGAAGACAAGATACAGGCGGAAGCGGGCGCTATTTCCCGCGGTGTTTCTTCCGATGCAGATGGAGAGGGTGAAATCGATCCGTGATTTCGACGAGTTCGTGACCGGGCCTCAGTGCGGTTTTACGGGGGCGAACGACTACTACGCGCGTTCGAGCGCTGCGCTGGTTGCGGAGCGGATCGCCGTGCCCACGTTGGTGCTGCACGCGTGGGACGATCCCTTCATCCGTCTGACAGCAGCCACGCGCACGAAGTTGCTGGCGAATGAGTGGATCACGCTGGTGGAACCGCAGCACGGTGGCCACTGCGCGTTTCTGGCAGAGCCCGCTGAAGGCTACGATGGGTACTGGGCGGAGCATCTGCTTCGAGAGTTCGTCATGGAGCGTAGAGATGCTGAGTGAGTGGAGCGCCGAGTGCGCGTCGGACGATCCGTGGATCGAAGTGCCCTGGCAGAGTGAAGATGGCGCACTGCGCTGGGTGGACCTGCGCGCCGACCCGGACGCGCTGGACGAGATTCACGAAGCAGACGAGCATCCGGCTCTGCTAGCGGCGCTGCGGACGCTGAACGCGACACGGTCGCCGGTCTTCACCACGAAGTGCGACGCGTGGGAGATGGAAGAAGAAGAGCTCGCCGCCGTCCGCTTCGACCTTATGCTCGACGACGAGGTCGCCCAGGCGGGGATGGTGAGCTACATCGACCTGCTGTGGAGAGAACGTGGCGTCTTCGCCTCGCGCCACCGCGCGGAACAGATGATGCACCGCATGGAACGCCTCTCGCGCGATCTGCCCGCCTCGCTGGCCAAGGTGGAGTTCGTCCTGCGCCCGGCCGTGATCGACCTGGACGGCGTACAGGAAGGCTACGGCGTCACCGTGTACGTGAAGGGCTGCGGGGTGGACCGGTATGAAGCGGAACAACGCTGGGGCACGGCTCTTCGTGAGGTGGCTCGTATGATGCGTGGCGTGGACCCAACTTCGAAATAGACTTGTAGCCGCGCGGAAGTAGAATAACCACAGTGGACGAGTAGCTCAGCTGGATAGAGCATCTGCCTTCTAAGCAGAGGGTCGCAGGTTCGAGTCCTGCCTCGCCCACCAAAAAACAGAAGAGTTTGGGACTTGGGTTGGGCCGCAATATGGTGGTCTATCGTCCCGCATCAGGACTGCCGTCCGCTTGGCCTCGTTTTACCTATGGCCGCCGAGCCCAAAAAGTTAGGTTTCTAAACCATGTTGTGTGCGTTGGGGTTAAATCCATTGGGCGTCCGGGGGGCTCTTCCTATGTCTCGCAGCGCACCGAGTCTCTGAAGATATTGCTGAATTGCCGAAAAATTCAGAGAGGTAAAGTAACCTTTACGGTTGAGGTTGGCGATTCCAGAGGTAGCGGCAATCAAAGTTCCGGTGGCCTCTGCTACCAGCCATAGGGAAGATCCGCCTGACAGAATGGCCACAATCCCTGTGAACTTCAGGGCGCTGGCAATGAACTGGGCGATGCACACTGTCTGCTCCGCATCAATCCAGTTTGAATTGACGCGCCAGTATTGATTAGCTTGTCGAATGATGTTGGCACCTTCGCCGATCGCCCATGTTGCTTGTGAAACTATCCCCGCGGGTAATGGCGTCTTTGGAATGGAACTGATAACCCCGCTCGTCCCAGAGATAGCATTTGCAAAGCCCTGAAGAAGGGCGAGAGAATCAGCCACATTTTTTTCGCGCTTTAACGATGCTAATGCCGAGACTAGCTGCCATACACCTCCGAATCCGAAGAGGCTCTCTCCCATAACACCTGTGGCTATGCTAGCTGGGGTCGCCGAGTGCTGCTTATTGAAGGCCACGAGGGCAGAAGAGAGTTCTCCAAGCGTGTTGCTCAACTCGCCGAGGGTCTTCCCGCTAGCACCTTTAAATTGAGGTAAGTGGATGCTTGAGGAGTTAGAAGCGGGGCTTCCGGGTCTAGTGGGCGCCATGGTGTAAATTGAGGCGCCAGAGATGGAGCTTGCAGGGCTGTCGAGTCTGCTGGGCGCCATCGTGTAAATTGATGCGCCGGAGACGGAGCTTCTGCGGCTACCTGGTTGGCTGAGCGCCATGGTGTAATTTGATGCGCCAGAGATGGAGCTTCTGCGGCTTGAAGCAGGAGAGTCCAATCTAACTCCCAGTGGATCGCAAGTTAGATGACTACTCCCGGAGGGTCCCATCCCAGCGGGTACACCAATGAACGGTGGTGTCGACTTGGGGAGTTGCGGAGTGCCAGGTCGAAAGGATGGGTTGGATGGCGTACGGTCAGTCATACGTGATCGTAGCGATCACAAGATAAAGAAGGCATAAAGAGGGGACAGTCGCATCCTGAGTTGTACTGTCAGGCCTCGGCACCATCCACGACGTTTTTCCCCGGCTGTAACTCCTGCTGGTGACCCATCTCCCATAACCGCTGCAAAAAAAGCGCAGCAACAATCGCCGCTAAGGCCTGCGTTTCAAAGCGAAACCGCATATTCTCCCCGGTCTCCACGAGATTGGTCACCACGAAGACCCAGATGATCGTCCAGCCGAGGAGAATCGTCATGATGCGGCGATCAGGGTTCTTCTTCCAGAGCGACCATTTTGCGACCGAAGCTAACGCGGTCATGACAAGAAGGAAGAGCACGATTCCGCCCAGGCATAGTCGCTGGAAGAGCTGCATCGTAGTGGAGTGGTCTTTTGGAGCGGCTTGGTCGGCGGGGCGGTAATCGCTGCGGAAGTCGGGCGGCAGGCCGAAGAGGTTGCAGCAGACCCGATCGAGCGTATGGGTCACTTTAGCCAGGCGGCGGTACTGCTCCGCCGCTTCGTTCTGTGAGATCAGGAAGTAGCGGGAGGTCGGCTCAAAGTAGAGCCGGATGCTTGCGATGGCGTCCGTGGAAAGCGGCTGCGGGTAGTGCCGCAGGAGGAAGCTCACGTCTTTAGCCTGCGCCTCGTGCATACGCAGAAGGGCGAGGGAGTTCCAGTTCGCCGCGCCTCCGACGGACTTCGTTAGGCTATCCAGTTCTGGTACGCCGCGCTCCGGCGCGCGCCAACGCGTCTTCAGCCATTCCGTCTCTCTCTCTGCGCCTTCGGCCTCCGAATAGGTGAAGGTCGGAAGCTTTCCCTCCGCGGCCCACCTGGCGACGATAGGATCCTCCGCCTTCCAGTGCTTTCCAACGCTGTAGGGGAGCCATGTACTGGAGGAGAAGTGATGGAAGAGGACGAGGTTTTTCAAGGGCCACAGGAGTGAAAGCCCGATGAAGACCAGCGAAGTCAGGGCGGTGCGTCGACGCGCCTCTGGAATTAGCCACCACAGCAACGCGCAGAGTGCGGCGAGCCAGATCCATTGATAGGTTGCGCGCACGAGCGTTAGGGCCAAACCGAGACCAAGTGCGACGTAGAGCCACCTCCGCGTCTGCAACTGGACGTAGCAGGTGAGGGCGTAGGCGAGCAGGCAAAGCATCCCATAGACGAGTTGCGTGTACAGAGCGTCGAACTCATACAGGATCTCCGACGGATTCAGCATCAGGACAAGCGCGATGCTGAAGCCGATCAGAGGCCGGAGCCTGAGCCGAATGAGAGTGCAATAAACCGCGAGCGCGGCCGCTAAACCGAGCAGAATCTGGCCACCGAGAAGAACCCATCCGACAGCATCCGGTGCCGTCTTCAAAGCTACGCCGATCAGAGCGTTGTAAAGGGGCGGCTGGCCGTGGAGATGTAGAAGACCGCGCAGGAGATGGTGTTGGAGCACGTCGAAATCCAGCACCTGCCAGAACCAGACCAGTTCGATGGCGGAGTAGCGAAGGCCTGCAGCCAGAGCGAGGCCCCGGCTGAACAGAAAGACTGCCGTCAGAAGTGCTGGATAGAAGTAATGTGATTTCCCGGGGAGGGGCGATCGAGCGGTCATTCCTCTATTCTGGTTGATCTTGACCGTTTAGTGTTCATTTTTCAGAAGTAAAGCGGGTGTTTCCGTAGCGATGATCGTCCGGTTGCGCCCTGCTCGCTTGGCATCGTAGAGTGCATGATCTGCCATGCGCAGAAGCTCAGTCATGCTGGCTGCGGGATGGGGGTACATGGCTAAACCGATGGACAGAGAGACGTGGCCCAGCGGCTGTCCCTTAAGCTGAACTCTGAGCCGGCTGATCTGCTCGCGGATCGCCTCAGCACGGACGAAGGCCATCTCCGCTGTGATCTCTGGAAGGATGATGACGAACTCTTCTCCGCCATAGCGGCAGACAATATCTTCGGTACGCACGGCCTGCAGGAAGCTGGCACCCACTTCGCGAAGAACGACGTCTCCTGCCTCGTGGCCAAAGGTGTCGTTGAAGCTCTTGAAGTGGTCTACGTCCAGAAGCAGGACGGCCAGGGAGGTGCCGCGTCTTGTGGCGCGGTGCAGCTCGCGCTCGAGGGCTACTTCCATAAAACGGCGATTGAAGAGACCTGTGAGGACGTCCCGAATCGACTGACTTTCCAGCTTGGCGCGCAGATTCAGAGCCGCGATGGTCATGGAGGCCAGATCCACCATCTCTTCAATCAAAACCAGGCGGTCGCAGGCCCATTGGGCAATCTCCTCGGTGGGAAACTCCAGATAGGTGAACCCGATGGTCTCGCCCTGTGCGGCGAGAGGAATGCAGAGATAGTTGTCCGGTGGCGTGCCGACAAAATGGCTGCAATGAATTTCGGATTCGCCAGGCTTGCGCCAGCGGGGTCTGCCGGTGCGAAGACCGCAACAGGTTTCCAGGGCACATCCCTCGGAGAGCGCTGTCGATTCGCCCCAGGTGGACAGGATCTCCATTAAGGTATGGGAGTTGTTGAGAATAACGGTGGCTCCACGGCTGCCTGGGAGCAGTTCCTGAAGGTGCCTTGTAGTACATTCCTGCGCCTCCAGGGAAGTGACGCAGAGCTGAAGTTCGTCGCGGGCGTACTTCAAAAAAACGGAGTCTGCACTGCGGCGTTTGAGCTTTTCAACCGTTTTTGCCAGGTTGTCATTTGAGATGGAGATCTCCTTCTCAAAAGCTCGCCGGCGCAGAGCGTCAAGAATCAAAAAAACGAAGAGAGTGACGACCACGACGAGGGATAAACCGAGGAAGACGATCCCCAGGACGAGGCTCCGCGTCATCGCTTTCTGGGTGTCTTCACTCCGTTGGGTAAGAAGGGTGCGCTCTTCGTTCTGAATGACCGACAGGGCGCTGCGAATCCCTCGAATTTCACGATCCGGAACTTCTTTCGACTCCTTTGCGTTTTCGAGAACGCGGGCCAGGGTATCGACGTGCGTGTCGAGCTCTTTTGCATTCTGACTTTGCGAGGGATTATCTCGTAGAAGGGTCTCCAGGTTCTCGACGCTTACGCGCATCGCAGCCGCCGACGTCTGGGCGTTTCCCAGATATCGATCATCGCTGGTGAGCTTATAGAGTTGCATCGAAGAGCCGACCCGATCGAGCCTCTGCCCCTGTGTCTGAATGACATTGAGAACATTGTGGGAGTGTTCGAGCCAGCCTTTGACATCAGCCATGTGCTGGTTGTTTTCATATTCCACCAAGGCCACCGTGCAGGTGAACACGACCGCACCAATTGCGGAGAGGATGAGTAAGGGAATAACCCGCCCTACCTTCATGGGAGCGCGCAACATGTTCTCTATGGACAGGTCTTCCGACATCTAGACGCCTCTCATATCTACGGGAGAGACCGAAGGCGAGAGAACTTTTGCCAAGGTGGATTTCCACGGGAAGATGCCGAAGAGCGGGCGGGGCACCATAAACCTCGCTACCTGTGCCGCGTCTTGGTTCGAAGCTATAGATAAGGCCGTTTTGTTGATCACAAGCTCTCGTGGGTCATTCAGATGAAGGACAAAATCACGATACGCGCAGGGATTCTCCTTCTCAATGGCACCTTTGTGCCATGAGCAGGGAGGATCTGCCGTAGTCCGCCAGGCTCAACCTTCCAGGACAAAATCCCGGTTGGGGTCGGTGGGGTGCAGAGGCTTGTACTTGGTACGATCTCCGGTGAGATGGCGGAGGAGGGCCAGGGCAAGGAGGCTGAGCGCCAGGATGCAGACACCGTTCCATCGATAATGCTCCCAGGCAATCGTGGAGAGCGTGGAACCCATCGCGCCGCCGGTGAAATACGCCACCATGTAGACGGTGTTGATACGGCTGCGCGCCTCGGGCAGAAGCGCGAAGATACGCGTCTGATTGGCGATCTGGACGCTCTGCATGCCGACATCCAGCAGGATTACGCAGAGGGCCATGCAGATCAGATGAAGCGTGAATGGCGTATGGAGACCCTCGTTGAGCCATAGGCCTGTATAGGCGGTGGCAAAAACGATCAATCCACCCGTAAGAACCCAGCGCGGTCCGTGGCTGTCGGACTGCTTTCCGGCGAATGAGGCTACGAGCGCCCCTGCCGTTCCGACGAGGCCGAAGGTACCGGCAACGCCTGCGCCAAGTCCATGGGTGCCGAGGAGGAAGGCAAGTGTGTTCCAGAAGCAGGAGAACGCCGCAAAGACGAGCGCCCCTGTGACGGCCGCCTCCCGGAGCAACGGTTCCTTCCTCACGACCGCGTAGAGACTCGACATCGCATCCGCGTAGCGCAGCTTTCGCTTCGGTGGAAGATTGGGCATGTAGCGTCGCATGGCAGGGACGAAGGCAGCGTTGATGAGTGCGGCGAGGAAAAAAACGGTTCTCCAACCGGCGAAGGGAAAGAGGTGATGCGAGAGATCGTTGAGCCAACCGGCGAAGGTCCGCGCCAGCAATACGCCCAGGAGCAGGCCGCTCATGACGATCCCGATGGCGCGGCCACGCATGCTTTTGGAAACAATATCCGGAGCGATGGGAAGAGCAATGTGTGTCACTGAAGCGAGCGCTCCTGCAATCGCAGAGGCCGCGATAAGCAGAGGCAGCGTCGGTGCGAGCGAGACGAAGAGCAGAGCCACAGAGACAGCGCCGTATAGCTTCATCATCAGACCTCGGCGCTCGGCGATATCCCCCATGGGGACGAAGCAAAGCAGGCCGATGGCGTATCCCACCTGGGTCGCCACGGCGACCAGGCCTGCCTTTCCCTCGCTCACATGGAAGGTGCGGCCCATCTCCAGAAGCAGTGGCTGGTTGTAATAGATCGTGGAGACACCAACACCACAGGCGAGACCGAGAAAGGGAAGCTGAGTTTTGCTGGACGGCGGATTTTTTTGAGACGGCATGCTCTCTCTAGTTTACCGGCCTTGCCAACCCTTCGTTTGGCGCATCCCGACGCCCTTCAGATATCATCGCGGCCATGCGCTTTCTTTCCAGATGCTGGTTGTTGGCACTGATCTTTGCCATGCTGATTGCCCATCCTCAGGCGCAGATGTCCTGTCACGATATGGGTACTTCTCACGATATGGGTACTTCGAACTCCCCAACGCCTCCGGAAAAACTGCCACCACCGCTAAGAATGACCGGGATCGGCAACGGGCACATTACGGTTACGACCTCTAACCCTGAGGCGCAGATATGGTTCGACCAGGGACTGAATCTGCAGCACGATTTCTGGGACTACGAATCAGCGAAGGCATTTCAGCAGGCGGTTCGCCTCGACCCGAACTGCGCCATGTGCTGGTGGGGCCTGGCGCAGGCGATGGACTCACGCGGCAAGGATACAGACGCACTTGTGGCAGAGGAGTTCGAGCGCGCGAAGAAGTTGAAGGGGCACGCCACGCCCGCAGAAAAACTTTATATCGAAGCGTCGCTGGCCGGGAGGAAGGACGCCGGGAAAGAGTCAAAAGGAAAGAGCGATCCGAAGGCGCATCACGACTCCGCGGAGACGAAGAAGCTGCGCAAGCTGGTGGCGCTTTATCCCGCGTCGGATCAGGCTTCGATCCAGGCGCGGATCTTTCTGGCGGGTTCGCTGCACGATGGCTTTACCCATGGCGAACCCAATGCGGGAACCGCGGAGGCGCAGAAGATTCTGGCGCAGTTGATTCTGGAGTATCCCAACGATACTGCCTCGCTGCACTATTGGATTCACATCATGGAGCCCGGAAATCATCCGGAGCTGGCGCGCGATGCTGCTGTGCGTCTGGGTGCGCTGGTGCCGACCAGCGGACACATGGTGCATATGCCCGGACACATCTTCTACCTGCTCGGCGATTACAACCGCGCACAGATTTCCTTCGCCGCTTCGACGGCGGTCGATGAGGCGTACATGCGCGCGCAGAATGTCTCGCCCGACGACGACTGGAACTACGTCCATAACCTGATGTACTCGATCGCGGACCTGCTGGAAGCGGGACGATTTGCAGAGGCGGATGCTCTGGCTTTGAAGACGGCAACGGCGCATGGAACCCGACCGACGACACTGTATGTGGGATCTCCGCGCGATGGTATCTCACGGCTGGATCCTGCTCTACCTTCGGCACTGCGCTCGGCCAAATGGACCGTTGCACATACACTGCTGGAAAAGAGCACGGCTCCAACCGTTTTTCCAAACCTCGGTTTGCTGCGCGAAGGCCTGTTGCAGTATGCGAAGGGGATGCAGGCGCTGGAAGCGAAAGACCTGGCCGTTGCAAAGTCTGCTTCCACGGAGATGGAAGGTGTCGTGAAAAAGAGTGCCGAGGACAAGACGGCGCACTCCATGGCGATGCCGGGCATGAAGAACGACCCGCGCGATGCCATGCTCTCACCAATTCATAGCTATCTTTCGATTGCAGCGCTGGAGCTCTCCGGTGGCGTGGCGATGCAAGACGGTCGCGCTGCAGATGCCGATCGCGACTTCAAAAAAGCGGTCGAAATGGAAGCGGCACTCTCGTATCGTGAGCCTCCCACCTACCTTCGTCCCGCTGCAGAGACGCAGGCCGATGCTCTGATGCGCGCCGGACGATTCGCCGACGCTCGGACGGCTCTGGAAGCGGTTGCGAAGAAGAGACCCGAGTCTGGATTTGCGCTCTACGGCATCGCGCGTGTGGACGAAGCGACAGGAAGTGTGGAGACGAATGCGTCTTATTCCAGGTTCCTGAAGGCCTGGGCGCAAGCAGATGCAGACCTTCCCCAAATGGTCCATGCGCGTGCTTGGACGAAGAAACACGCAGCCGGAAGTTGAATTGTTTGTGCTGTACCGGGCCTTGTTTCGTTCTGTACACTGTGGACGGATTCGATTGTGTCCCCGACCCACCCCCGGGTGACTGCGAGTCCTGCGCTCCCGTAGAGCTTGCTCTGCGGGAGCGCCTAACGTTTATTGGGCCGATAACAAAGAGCGTTTTTTCATCCCGTAGCGCAGCGGAGGGATCTGCCTGTTCGGTCTTTAAACGGTAGGTGGAAGAAGCCCGGTGTTGTCCCGGAACGGATCCGCCTTTAAGTCAAACCTATGGCCCGAGCGGACCCGGATCTCTCGGCTTGAGTGCAGCTTCAATATGACGACTGACATCAGCCTGGGAAAACTGAACGGCTACCCGAATGGCATTCATGATCGCGCGCTCGTTCGAAGATCCGTGACCAATAATGCATGCCCCCTGGACTCCGAGCAGCGGCACACCGCCGTACTCGGAGTAATCGAGACGGCGTTTGAAATCCTTGTAAGCGCGACGTGAGAGAAGCGCGCCAACCTGCGACGTGATGGTCGCCTTGAGCGCCAGGCGCAGCTCGTCAGAGATCAGCTTGGCAAGGCCTTCAATGGTCTTGATCGTGACATTGCCGACGAAGCCGTCGCAGACGACGACATCCACGTTGTTCTGAAAGAGGTCGCGGCCTTCCACGTTGCCGATGAAGTTAATGGGCAGCTCGCGCAACAGAGGAAGAGTCTCTTTCGTCATCGCATTGCCCTTGGAGTCTTCTTCGCCGATGGACAGCAGGCCGACGCGAGGCTTGGCGATGCCAAGCACACTGCGCGCATAGATCTGCCCCATCAGGGCGAACTGGACGAGATTCTGCGGATCGGAGTCGACGTTCGCTCCAACGTCCAGAAGGACGCAGGGCGTTCCGGCGCCGGTTGGCAGAATCGTAGCCAGGGCGGGACGGTCGACGCCGTTCAGAGCGCCAAGCACCATCTTGGCCGTGGCCATAGCCGCGCCGGTGTTGCCAGCGGTCACAAAACCGCGAGCTTTTCCTTCGCGGACAAGCTTAAGCCCGACGCGCATGGAAGAGTCTTTTTTGGAGCGGACAGAGCTTGCGGCCTTGTCGTCCATGCTGATCCACTCGCTGGCGTGGACGATCTCAATGGGCAGGTGTTCGCCTTTGAGGTGTGCTCGCAGGGCGGGACGGATTTTATCTTCCGGACCCACAAGGTGGATACGGACGGGCAGATGACGGCAAGCCAAAATGGCCCCACGGAGCTCAGGCTCGGGGGCCTTATCGGATCCCATCGCGTCAAGAACGATGTCGACAAGCATCAGGCGGGTGAAGTCCCTTTGAATACGATGTTAGCTAGCTTGCTTCACTTCGATGACGGCGCGTCCCTTGTACTCGCCGCATTTGGTGCAGGCGTGATGGGGAAGCTTGAACTCATCGCAGTTAGTGCAGCGGGAGACACCCGTGGGGGTAAGAAAGTCGTGCGAACGGCGCTTGGCCGTACGCTGCTTAGAATGGCGACGCTTGGGATTAGGCATCGTGTATTTCCTTTCAACAAACCAACCCTGTCCGTTCACGCAATCTGCGTGTGAAGGGCAGAGTTCATCCATCAGAAAAATTTGGTATAGCCCTTGGTACCCTGCGGAGAGTTCAAGCCACGCAGATCAATTCTGTTTTGACTTTATCGCACCTGCAAGACCGGCCAGCGCACTCCATCGCGGATCCGCCGGGGCGACTCCGCAGTTGCATTCTGTTTCATTCCGGTTCTGGCCGCAGTGCGGGCAAAGTCCCTTGCAGCCTGGCTTACAGAGAGAGCGATCCGGAAGGGAGAGAAGCACCTGCTCCCGAACGACGTCTTCCAGCACAAGTCCGCTCTGTTCATAATACCCGATTTCTGTCTCCGCCTCACTAATTGCTCGCTCGCCGGATCTTGCATCGACACCGGTCGGTCGAAAGATGAGGTCAAAGTCGCCAGAGAGATCCTGTTCTCCGGGCTCCAGGCAGCGGGCGCAGAGGAGTTCAAATCGTCCGGAGAAGCTGGCGCGAAGGCGAATATCTTCGATGATCTCTTTCGCGCCACCGTGCTCTTCCAGAACCTCTGCTGTACCGGTGAGGTCGAGCGGGCTGATCTGGCGTATATCTTCGGCGTAGTTGATGGCATCCGGAAGAATGGAGACATCCAGATCGAGCGGGTCAGGACGGAGGTCGATTGGTTTAATGATCGTCATGGTGCCTCCTCCACCATTATCGCAGGATGCAGCTTTAGGGCGGGAAACAGGGCGGATTGCCGCCAATTCTATGGATTTTGGTAGGCCAAAGGCGGAGGTGTTCGGATTTGCGGAGTTTTTGCAGGATCAATTTCCGATCGGGTGCTTTTAAACCAATCATTTAGGGTTTGGCGCGGGAAGTGCTTTAGGTATAAGCGTTGAGCAGTAGCGCACAACGTGCACTGCATCATTTTCTGCAAAGGCTGCAGGAACGAATCGAGTCCATAGATGTCTCGATCGCCGGCCTGAGCAAGGGTTTCGCATGACGAAACCGATTATTCAGGAGGCCAGTGGCTGGCCATTGGCAAGAGAAGTGCGGACGGGACGGTCATCGCGGGCGCGGTGGCCGTTCTGTTTAAACATGATTCTGGCGGCGGGGCCAAGTCGTAGCTCCGTATCCCTAATTGGAACTTGCGCGTTGACCGGTAGAGTGGTAGTATCACGACTGCTGGAATGCGTGGTTGTAGCCCCTGTTCCTGGACTTCTCAGACGGGTTCACCAGAACGCCAGATCCTGCAAAAGGGTATAAAAGTGGGTCGCGATGGGCGACACCTTGATGCGACAGATCCTGGAAGATACCCGGTGGGACTTCCGAAATTGATCCTCGCCGAACCTATGTTTTCTTTAGTGTTCTTTTTGAGTAGAACTTGATCATCGTTTCTTCCGACCTTCACATACCGGCTTAGCGTGCTTTGACGTCCTGCAACAGCAGAGGCGACAGCGTGTGGTTGTGTGTGCGGTGATTGGAAAGTACGAAGTAACCAGGAAGTGGCAATGAGTTCAGAAGCGAATCTCCCCGAGGCTCCCATGCCGCAGGGACCCCCTCCTCCGGTTCAGGCCGGTATAGAGAATGGTGGCGAGTCTGGCCAACCAAGTGCAGCTAACAAGAACCGCCGCCGCCGCCGCAAGCGGAAGAAGCCAGGCGTCGGCGAAGCTGGCGCCGCAGGAAGTGGCGAAGTTGTGGGCAGCGTATCTGCCTCAGGCGATGGAGAGGCCGGATCGAGTTCAAATGGTGCCGACAATGGCGCGTCGAATGGAGCTCCCGTACAGGCTGCCAACCAGCCACAGCGTTCCCAGAATAATGGTCAGGCCCAGGGCCAGAGCAACGGCCAGGGAAAGCGCTGGAAGAAGAAATTCCGCCGTGCGGGTGAGGGCAGTAGTGGAGGCGAGAGCCGTTCTCCGCGACCGGAACCCGGTAACAGCCTACACGCCGGTGGACAGGGACAGCGCCGTGGACGCAGTGGAAGCAACGGGGGCAAGCAGCAGCGCGGACCGCGCAGCTTCGTCGGCCCCATGGACCACAGCTACCGCGAAGCAAACGGCAATTTTGCCGAATCGCCACGTTCCACGATCGAGGTGCATGGCAACGTGCGCCGCGGCGGCGGACAGCAGCACTACAGCCAGCATCGCGAAGATCGCATGCCTGCCGAGCTGCTGACTAACTACCGCCCGATTGCGATTCCAGAAGACGCTCCCACGCATATCTACTTCTTTGTCGATGACCTCTTCGTCACGGCCAAGGTCACCGAAGCCGCGAAGAATCAGGGCGTCAAGGTCGCCTTCATCAAGGCGGACAAGGACATCGTCGCCCAGTTGGTCGACATGGAAGAAAAGGATCATCCCGCACTCATCGTGGTGGATCTGAACAACGCCAACGCCAAGCCTCTGACGCTGATTCCGAAGCTAAAGGCCAAGTTGAAGAAGGGCACCTCCATCATCGGATTTCTCTCGCATCTGCAGGGCGACCTGAAGGCGAAGGCCGTCGAAGCGGGTTGCGACACCGTGATGGCCAAAGCCGCGTTCTCGCAGAACCTGCCGAATCTTCTCCGCCGCTATGGCGTGGAAGACGAGGAAGAGCAAAACTTCAATCAGTAGGTTTCTGGCAGGAAAAAGGGCAGCGACTTCGGTCGTTGCCCTTTTGTTTGGGTGAAGTTACTTTGCTTCGGCTTCAATCTCGGCCCATTCTTTGTCTGAGAGAATGATGCCTGCTGCCTTCATGTTCTCTTCGAGATGCTTCAAAGACGAAGTGCCGGGGATGGGAAGCATGACCGGGCTGCAATGAAGAAGCCATGCGATTGAGAGCTGCGACGAAGTTGCGTTGTGTCGCCGGGCGGACTGTTCAAGCTTGCCGGTGCGTTGAGCGAGTCCTCCTCCCATCATGGGGAACCAAGGGAGAAAGGCGAGTCCGTTTTCTTCGCAGTAGGTGAGCACGTCTTCATTCGGTCGATAGCCGACGTTGTAGATGTTCTGAACGCTGACGATTCTCGCGACCTTGCTCGCCTGTTTGATCTCTGCGAGAGTGACGTTCGAGAGACCGATCTCTTTGATCTTGCCCTGTTCCTGCAGCTTGACTGCGGCTCCGAGCGTCTCTTCGACAGGCACTTTAGGATCGATTGCGTGCAGTTGCCATAGATCCAGTGCGTCAGTTTTGAGGCGGCGCAGGCTCAGTTCAACTTGTTGAAAGATATATCCGGGATTCCCGACGATGGGTAACGGAGGTTTTCCATTGGGACCTGGGTGAACCAGGCCGGCCTTCGTAGCAATGACGAGGCCAGATTTGTAGGGTGCCAGAGCTTCGCCGATGAGGCGCTCGCTGACTTCGGGACCGTAGCAGTCCGCAGTGTCAATGAAGTTGACGCCCAGCTCCACAGCACGCTGCAGCACTTTTCTGGCGTTGGCGGGATCTTTGGGCTCGCCAAAGACGCCTTCTCCGGTGAGACGCATGGCTCCGTAGCCAAGCCGGTTGACTTCGAATTGGCCGACCTTGACGGTCTTGGATGGTTGGGCGGTAGTGTTCAGGTGCGACTTGGTAACTGGGTCCATGGCGTATGAGGATCTCCCTGTAGGAGAAACACGTTACGTTTTCATTTATTCCCCGCGGTAACTGAAAATCCTCTGCGACATCTTGACCGCCCCAAAGGCGGTCGCGAGTGAATTCAGATCGGTCTGATCTAAAGGCCAGCACAGGAGGATTCCAAGCCTGGTAACAGTGCATTCAGAGAGAACCGAAAAAAGAATCCGGAAAGCCTGCTTCAATGGCTTCAGCCGAATGTAAACCAGATTGCCAGCGCAAATTGCGGACTTTCCCCTTTACAAGGTCGTCAACGGCAAAGCAACAACCTCCATTCTGCCATCCATCAACCCAGACCGCTTCGGGGCCCCAGTCCCTCAGGTTGACTCTCGGCCCGCCATTCCTGTGCCTTCTGAGTTGTAGCCCATCTCCAGCAAGGCCGATGACTACCCAGACATGGTCATAGACAGGATTTGTGAACGACATGATATCGATAGGCCTGACATTCTTCTGGCACAAAAACTGAAAAACTACAGAAGACGCTTCAGTACAGTTCCCAATGCCGGCAGCCTTAGCTCTTTCCGCCAACCAGAAAATTTTTAATCGATTCGCTGCCAGCTTGCCGTGATTGCGGAGATCAAGGATACGCTCAGCGAGCGGGCCTTCATCATGTATCCCAACCCTTCTAGGGGACTTTATCGCTGCCTCCACGCCGCCCAACGATGCGATTCTGTTTGAACGCTGATTTGATGATTGAAGGCGAAAACATTTTACATGGTCTATGGCTGCCTTGCCTAGTGATAAGTTGCCTTCAAGGGACATAGCATTCCTCCACAGTCGGAATAACCCTTGAAGTTCCCATCTATTCCAACCTTGTCGAAAATAGGAAGAGAGATCGGCGGCAGCCGTGCAAAGCGGTCAGACCCTGACCAAAGCGTAGGAAGCTTTATGCGTGAAGACGACACGCTGTGGCTCGCAAACTCGACCGGATGGCCATCAACTCGCCACGGATGTGAACAGGAAAGCGCCTGGGTTTCACAACAAGACGGAAGCAGAGAGGGCTAAGGTTCCAGGGCTGAAAGACCGTATCTATCCAGGGGGCCAATGCATCTGCCGGCCGCCCAGAAGGTGCAGGTGAAGGTGGTGGACGGTCTGTCCGCCGTCGTCGCCGGTGTTGATGACAGTGCGAAATCCGTTCGAGAGACCCTGTTCTCCGGCCACTTTTGCTGCAATGAAGACCAGATGTCCAAGAAGAGCCTCGTGGGTTTCGAGTGCCTGCGCCTGCGAGGAGATGTGTTCCTTAGGGATCAGGAGAACATGCGTGGGGGCAATGGGGTGTAGGTCGCCAAAGGCGAGGCAGAGGTCGTCCTCGTAGACCTTCGTCGCCGGGATCTCGCCCGCGACGATGCGACAGAAGATGCAGTCAGGTTCCATCGGGAGATTTTACTTCTTGAAGAACTCCGGCTGCTTGCCGGGCTGCCAGGGATCGTAGCTCGCGGCAAACGCGGCGCGACTGGCGATGGAGGGGTGGCTTCCGGTCCAGAACTCTACGAAGGCGTTCGGGTTGGGGTCCACGAGGGAGGCTTCGCCGAGCTTCTGGAAGGCGCTGCGGGCCGATTCCTGCGGATTCGCGACGATGCCGTGGACGGCTTCCATGCCGTAGACGTCCGCCTGGTGCTCCATGGAGCGCGAGAAACCGTTCGTGACCGGTTCGAGCAGGAAACCGAAGATGGAGAGCGCCAGCATAAGCACGGCGAGGGAAGCCCAGTCGCTCAGGCCGCGCACCTGCCACGAGGTCCCAAAGCGGGCAATGGCCCAGTCTACAAAGACCTTCGCAACAAAGAGCGTGACGAAGAGAATCGCAATGGTAAAGGCGATGCCCCTCCAGATGTGGTTCAGGACGTAGTGGCCCATCTCGTGACCGAAGACAACGGAGGTCTCGTCCAGGTTCAACTTGGCGATGGTCGTGTCCCACACCACGACCCGTTTCGAGGCGCCGATGCCGGTGACGTAGGCGTTCATCTGTGTGGTTTTAGAACTGGCATCCATCCAGAACATGCGTGCGGGCGGGATCACCAGACCGCCGCGGGAGACGATCTGTTCCAAGCGATCCACAAGGGCAGGGGCCTTCGGCTGCAGCGATTCATACTTGTTCATCAATGGCTCCAGAACGACAGGAGCGATGAAGACGAGGAAGATAATGGTCGGAATGGAGGCTCCCCAGAAGATCAGCCACCACTTCTGCGGCGCCTTGCGGAAGATCAACTTGAGGAGCATGGCGGGCAGGTAAGACAAGGCCATGCCGATCAAAAGACCTTTCGTCAGATCCCATATCCAACCTCCCCAGGTCTGCACGCTGAGGCCGTATTTCAGCGAGACGATGTGCATGTAGAGGTCGATGGGAAGATCGATCACGGTGAGCAGCACCAGAAAGATCGGGATGTAGATCAGGCACTGGATCCAGACGTTCGAACTGATGTTCTCCGCGATATTGCGTGCGCGGGAGAAGACGCCGAGTGAGAGAAGGACGATGATCGCGGCGATGTCCCACCCCGCCTGCACAAAGTGAACGATATCCCGGATGCGCGAGACTTTGATGGCCTTCTCAAGCTTGTCCCCGGAGAGGGAGTAGGCCGGTGTGCTGCCGGTCTGTGCCTGCGGATTCGGCGAGGTCGGTGCCTGTTGCGCTCTGGCCGTCGCGGCGAAGGGCAGAAGCGACAGGAAAAGTAGAAGAATTTTGAGCGAGCGCAGCATGGTTTACCTCTCCCCACGGGTCTTTGAGGAGATTCTTCCACGATTGCGCTGCTGGGCGAAAGAATACTGCGATGGCGCGTTTCCGTTACACTCACACCACGCCACGGGTTCGTCCCATGCGTCTCTAAACTATGCAGATTTTTCGTGTTGTACCCGCTGTTGCTCTCTTTGTTGCTTCCTTTGCTTCCCTCTCTGCCGTTGCTGCGGATCCTACTCCGCCGGTAAAGGCGGACAGCTCTTTGCTCCTCTCCGCGATGGATGCGGAGCTTCAGCGAGCGATGTCTTCGCTGGGGAAGGGCGGCACGGACCAGCCTGCACCGTACTTTCTGTCGTACGCGGTGGCGGATGCGACGACGCTGAATATATCTGCGCAGTACGGTTCGATCACCAGCTCGAACCAGAGACATAGCCGTTCCGCGGATGTGCAGGTGCGTATCGGAACGACGCAGCTGGACAACACCCACGGCGACCGTCGGCCTTCGGGCGTAACCACGATTCCTCTGCCGCTGGCGGACGATCGCGCCGCGATTGAGCGGTCTCTCTGGTTTGCGACAAACCGCGGCTATGGACGTGCCCTGGACAGCTACCTGAAGGTGAAGACCGACCAGCAGGTGCGGGCGAAGGAAGAGGATTCGTCCAACGATTTTTCCGTCGAAAAAGCGGCGACTTCCCCCATCGCTCCGGGATCCTCGTTGTCCGTGGATCGCGCCGCATGGGAGAAGCGACTGCGTGAGTTGTCGGCGGAGCTGCGAGGCTATCGCGGGATCTTTTACTCGGTCGTCGGTCTTACGGTGAATAACGAGAGCGATTATTTCCTCTCTTCCGAAGGCACGCGTGTTTCCACGCCGTATCACAATGCGCGATTGGTGGTCGTGGCACGCGCGCGCGCCGACGATGGCATGGACCTCTTCCGCGTCGAGACCTTCGAGGCCGATACCGTAGCGCATCTGCCGAAGCAAGCCGAGCTTACGGAGAAGATCCAGGCGATGGCGAAGAATCTTGAAGCCCTACGCGTAGCTCCCGTCACGGAGCCGTACAACGGACCCGCAATTCTCAGTGGCCGCGCCTCTGCGGTCTTCTTTCACGAGGTGCTTGGACATCGCCTGGAAGGGCAGCGTCAACGCGGAGACGAAGAGGGGCAGACGTTTACGAAGATGTTGAATAAGCCGATTCTGCCTTCGTTCCTTTCGGTGGCGGACGACCCCACGCTCTCGGATTTTCACGGCACACCGTTGAGCGGACACTACGTCTTCGATGACGAAGGACAGGCGGCCCGCCGCGTGGATCTGATTACGGATGGAACGCTGAAGACCTTTCTCATGTCGCGTCTGCCGATTGCGAGCTTCTCGCAGTCAAACGGCCATGGCCGCGCGCAGAGCGGGCGCATGCCAACCGGACGCCAGGGCAACCTGATCGTGACCTCCACCAAGACGGTGAGCGACGACGAGCTGCGCAAGATGCTGATCGCCGAAGCGAAGAAGCAGGGTAAGCCCTATGGGCTCTACTTTGAAGACATCTCTTCCGGCTTTGCGGTGACGAGCCGACGCAGCCCGCAAGCGTTCTCCGTGATGCCGCTGGTGGTCTATCGCGTTTTTGTGGACGGGCGCCCGGATGAGCTGGTGCGTGGTGTGTCCATCGTAGGAACGCCGCAGGCCGCGCTGAATCGCATCGTAGCGACAGGCAATCATCAGGACATCTTCAACGGCGAGTGCGGAGCGGAGTCCGGTACGGTTCCGGTAAGCGCCGTCGCTCCGCCCATGCTTGTGACGGAGATCGAAACGCAACGGCTGGCGCAGGGAACAACAAGACCTCCGATCCTTCCTCCACCGTCCTTCGATGACGACGCTCAGACGAAGAAGGAGGTGCGCTAATGCAGATTCTTTCTCGTAGTTTGATGGTGGCGGCACTCGGTTTCGGACTCTTTGCAGGCGCGCAGGACACGGCGCATGATGCCGTGCAGAACGACAAGATCCTCGCAGCGATGAAGGCAGAGCTGGATCGTTCCGTAGCGAAGCTCGTGCTGCCCGGGATGCAGAAGCCTTACTTCATCGAGTACCGTCTCGAAGACATTGCGCAGTTTGAGGCTTCGGCAAACTTTGGCGCGCTGGTGCGCCGGGATAAGTCGCACCAGAAGGTGCTGCGCGTAAGCCTGCGCATCGGCGACTATAAGCAGGACAGTAACAGTGCGCGCGGGGATGGTGTGGTGCAGGTGGCCCCGGAGGACGGCGAAACGGCCGCGCTCCGGCAGAGCCTATGGTTCGCCACGGACGAGGCGTACAAGAACGCTCTGCGAAGCTATGCGGCCAAGCAGGCTGCGCTGAAGCGCTTCCAGACGCCGCCGACGGCGGACGATTTCTCCGCGGTCAAACCAGTACAGTACGTGGAACCTCTGGTGCATCTGTCTCTGGATGAAGACGAGTGGACGAAGCGGATCACCGTTGCCAGCGGCCTCTACGCAACCGATCCAAAGGTGAAGGCGTTCTCGCCGGAGATCCAGTTCTCTTCCGCAAGCGTGCGCGGCATGGCGGTGAATCGCTACACCGTGAACTCCGAAGGAACGCAGATGCGGAAGGGATACACCGTCTACGCCGCGAGTGTTTCCGTTGCGGGCCAAGCTCCGGATGGTATGCGTCTTTCTCGGGACAATGGAACGACGGCGGCGGTGCCTTCTGAACTCGAATCGGATGCAGCCTTCCATGCGCGTGTGATCACGGACATTGAGACTCTGCATGCTCTGCGTAACGCTCCCGTCGTGGGCGAGGATTATCACGGGCCGGTGTTGTTCTCCGGCGATGCCTCTGCGGATATTATGAACCGCCTGTTCGTGTCGAACGTGGAGGCTGATAAACCCGATCCCGGAACGACGGCGCGCACGCAGGGAGCGTACACGTCGAGTTATCACGCACGTGTGCTGCCGGAGTTCCTCTCGGCGACGGACGATCCATTGATGAAGACCTTCGCGGGCAAGCATCTGCTGGGCTCGTATGCCGTGGACGATGAAGGTGTACCGGCAGAGAAGGTGGACGTTGCGGTGAACGGGATCTTGCAGCATTACCTGATCGGTCGCGCGCCAGTGAAGGACATTGCGGCTTCCAATGGCCACGGTCGATCGGCACTCGCACAGCCGGCACAGTCGCGCTCGGGTGTGATGTTGATCCAGAGTGCGAAGGCTGTAGCGCCTGCGGAACTCGATCATCGCCTCGTTGCGATGGCGAAGGACCAGGCACGGGACTTCGTATATGCCACGGAGACGCTGGGCGGAGAGCTTGTCCCAAGGATGCTGTACCGCGTGTACCCGGACGGGCATCGCGAACTGGTGCGTGGCGCGGTCTTCGACGAACTCGATCTACGCAGTCTGCGTTCGGATGTGATCGCCGCAGGCAACGATCCGTACGTGTCGATGACGATCACGCCGATTCCGCAGACGACGATCTCTCCTTCGCTTCTGTTTGGGGATATCGGCGTAAAGCGGGCAACGCAGGAGCAGGAGAAGGTGCCTTACTACCCGCCGCCCGCAGAGTAACGTTGCGCTTTTGTCATCCGTCGGGGTCAAATCTTCCGATGCTCGGACCTACGCAAAATCGGTCTAGGCAGCCATCGCTTTTCCCTAGCTTCTGACGGCGGTTTTCAGGTGCAGGTCGCACATCTGTTGTTTCGTCGGTTCGCTGGGGGCCTGGACCATCAGGTCGATCGCCTTGGCGGTCTTCGGGAAGGCGATCACTTCGCGCAGGCTGTTGGCTCCGGCTAGCAGCATCACGATGCGGTCGAGGCCGAGCGCGATACCACCATGCGGAGGCGTGCCGTACTCCAGCGCTTCGAGGAAGAAGCCGAAGCGCTCGCGGGCCTCTTCGTCCGTCATGCCCAGCGAGCGGAAGATCTCGGATTGCACATCTTTGCGATGGATGCGGATCGAGCCTGAACCCAGTTCCAGGCCATTGAGAACCACATCGTAGGCGAGAGCGCGGACCGAGCCCTTGTCGTTGTAGAGAGCGCCGGATTTGATGTCGTCTTCATGCGGAGAGGTGAAGGGATGGTGCGCGGCGTCCCAGGTCTTCTTCTCTTCGTTGAACTCGTACATTGGGAAGTCGGTGACCCAGAGGAAGCGGTAGTCGTCTGCGGTGCCGGTCTTGTCGAAGAGCTTGTGCTTGGCCGCGAACTTCTTAGCAAGCTCGATGCGGAGCGCGCCGATGCGCTTCGGAATCCACTGGCGATCGAAGTTCCACAGCGCAGGCGTTCCGAGCTTGGGCGTGATGACGATCGCAAGATGTTCCTCGTCACTAGCTACTTGGGCATTCGCTCCGAGGAAACGAACGTACTCTTCCCAAAGCTTTTTTGAAATTGACTCTTCCAAAGGCGCGAACAGCGGAGCGCTTTTTAAGCGATTTGTGTCCAACGCGTCTAATCCAGAATCCCCAAAGAAAGCGCGAACTTCAGAGATCAGTGACTTTCTCTGCGTTCCGCTGAGAGCGCCAACACCTGGAATCATAAATCCGAATACAGGCAACTCCTTTTCAATTTTCAATGCTTCGCGGAGATCCGGAGTTAGTTCTGATGAAAGGTCAACCATTGCGGGAAGGCGCATGTCCGGTTTGTCGATGCCGTATTTATTGATGGCCTGGTCGTAGGTCATGCGCGGGAAGGGCGTAGGGATGGCGATGCTCGCGGCGGCGAAGGCTGCGACGAGGAAGCGCTCGGCCACGCCGAAGACGGTCTCCTGTGTGGGGAAGGAGATTTCGAGATCGATCTGCGTGAACTCGGGCTGACGGTCGGCGCGAAGGTCCTCATCGCGGAAGCAGCGCGCGATCTGGAAGTAGCGGTCGAAGCCACCGACCATGAGGATCTGTTTGAAGATCTGCGGCGACTGCGGCAGAGCGTAGAAGGTGCCGGGGTGGACGCGGCTGGGAACGAGGTAGTCGCGCGCGCCTTCGGGCGTGGAGCGCGTGAGCATGGGGGTTTCAATCTCCAGGAATCCTTCGGAGGAGAGCTGCGAGCGGATCGCCTCCGCGACCTTGTGCCGCATCAGGAAGTTCGCCTGCATCTCCGGTCGGCGAAGGTCGAGGTAGCGATACTGAAGGCGCAGCTCCTCGTTCACGATGGCGTCTTCCGCAGGCGAGAACGGGGGAGTCTTCGCGTCGGAGAGAAGAAGAAGTTCGCTGACGACAACCTCGATCTCGCCTGTAGGCATATTCGGATTTTCGAGGCCTGCAAGGCGCTGGCGCACGGTGCCGATGGCGGCGACGACGAACTCAGGACGCGCGGCCTCGGCTTTGGCGAGCGCTTCGGTGGATTCCGACTTATCGACGACGACCTGCGTGATACCGGAGCGGTCGCGGAGGTCGAGGAAGACAAGATCGCCGTGGTCGCGGCGGCGATTGACCCAGCCCATGAGGATGACGGATTGGCCGGCGTGAGCGGAACGGAGGTCGCCGCACATATGCGTGCGCTGATGAGTGCCTAAAAAGTCGAGTGTCACAATCCTTCTATTGTACGAAGTTTGTGGCGCACGGCGGGCGCAGCCTCAATGGATCTTGTCATTCTGAGCGCAGCGAAGAATCCCCACCCAGCTTGACCAGCTTCAAAAGCCTGGCATCTTCCTCTGCGATGCTGATTGCCGGTCCGATCACTCGCCAGCCCCACTGCTCAGCCAGGTCGCGAAACGTCGGATTGATTGCAGCAATGATGGCGGTCTTCTTGGCTCGCGTCTTGCCTTTGATCTGCTTCTCGCGCCGGATAGCCCCTCGGATGTCTTCGTAGCTCTGGTAATAGAGCAAACGGGTACACCCGTACCTGGAAGCGAAGCCAGAACGTATGCCTTCACGGTGCTCGAAGATGCGGCGGTCGAGGTTGCTGGTGACGCCGGTATAGAGGGTGCCGGTTTTGCTTCCGAGAATGTAGACAAAGCCACGAGGCATGACGGCATACTAAATCGCCGCAGAAAGCTTCGAGCTATTCTTCACGAACAAGAATCGTTGAGATCCTTCGCTGCGCTCAGGATGACAGTTCTCTGGGGTTTTCGCAGTTTTGCTTTCCCGGTTCTGGAAGGTAGCTTAGCAGTTGAGAATTATCGGAGAAGTTCTGGAAGATCGTCGCGTGCAATCTTCCTCTGTTCTCCGGTAGCGAAGTTCTTCACAGTGATCTCACCGGAGGTGACTTCGTCTTCGCCGAGGATAAGGATGCTGCGGGCGACGCGGTCGGCGATCTCAAAGGATTTTTTCAGGCGGAAGCTGCCGTCGCCGACCTCGATGCTGAGGCCTTCTCGACGCAGATCGCGGGCGAGCGAGAGTGCGGCGGCGTTCTGCTCTACGCCCATAGGGGCGATGTAGGCATCCAGCTTCTTCTCTGCGGCTTCCGTCGCCTGCGCCTGCAGGGTGAGGATGAGGCGGTCTTCGCCGATAGCGAAGCCGATGCCGGGAGCTTTGGGGCCGCCGATCATCTCGGAGAGCCCGTCGTAGCGCCCTCCACCCAGCAGCGCGTTCTGTGTGCCCAGGCCGGTTTCTACTGTGAACTCGAAGGTGGTGCGTGTGTAGTAATCCAGGCCGCGTACGAGGCGCGGGTTCACAGAGTACGGAATGCCGCAGGCATCCAGCGCGGAGAGGACCTGGGCGAAGTGGCTCTTCGAATCGTCATCGAGATAATCGGCGATCTTTGGCAGTCTGTCGATAAGCTCCTGATCGGCTTCGTCCTTGCTGTCGAGGACGCGAAGGGGATTGGTCTCCGCGCGGCGCTGGTTGTCTTCGCACATAAGGTGCTTGATGGGTGAGAGCGCTTCGCGAAGTGCGGCGACGTAGCGCGGACGATCGGTTGCGGAGCCGACGGAGTTAAGGGTGAGCTTCCAGCCCTTATAGCCGTTGCTCTCGCTGGCGCGTTCGATGCCGAGCTCGTCGAGCAGGGTGGCGAGCATCTCCAGAACTTCGGCATCGCGAAGCGGCGATTCACTTCCGGAGGTGACGGGGCCGATGACCTCAGCGCCGATCTGGAAGAACTGGCGATAGCGGCCTTTTTGCGGACGCTCGCGGCGGAACTGCGGACCGATGTAATAGAGCTTCTGCAGGTGGCCCGTATCGCCGAGCTTGTGTTCTATGTAGGCGCGGACGACACCGGCGGTGTTCTCCGGGCGAAGGGTGAGCGACTGGGCCTTTTCGCTGGCGGCGCGGGCGCGGTCCTCCCACGTATACATCTCCTTGGAGACGATATCGGTCTCTTCGCCGACGCCGCGGGCGAAGAGCTCCGTGGATTCCAGGATCGGCGTGCGTATCTCTCCGAAGCCGTAGCGTGCGAAGACGAAACGTGCGGTGGCTTCGACGCGGTTCCAGAGGGCGGTTTCGGGAGGGAGAAGGTCACGTGTGCCGCGTACGGCTTTGAGCGTAGAAGACATGCGCCTTCTAGTTTAGCGGAGCAGTACGCTTATCTGGCACATTCGGCGGATGGGCAGCTGCGGGCCTAAGAGCTGATCTTTACTTTGGCTCGGCTAACCAGGATCGTAACTACTGCAAGACGTGGTAAATCACGGATGTTTCTCCGAAGTCTCAAATATCACGCGACTTAGATCACTTCTGTGCATGGCAGCGGGCAGATTTAGGCCAACCCGGAACCGTATTCTTTGCCTAAGATACTGACGCTATCAACGTCCCTTCTCGCACGGCATTTTAAGCAACCCGGGAAGTGGACTCCATGGAAGCACCTTTGACGAATCATTTTCTGAATACTTTGCCCCCGGCCTACCGTAAGACTTTGATGGATCGTATGGTTCCGGTGGCGATGCCTCGAAGGATGAGTGTCTACCAGCCAGGGGAGCTGCCGAGATTTTCGTACTTCATAACCTCCGGCCTGGTATCGGTCGTATCGAACCTGGAAGACGGGACCATGACGGAGATCGAAGTTGTGGGCGCTGAGGGGATCTCTCCATGGCTGCAGTTACTCGGCAACCTTTCGGTCAACAGCAGCTGTTTTATGCAGGTCGCCGGAACGGCGCTTCGCCTTCCATTTGCGGAGATGCGCGAAGAATTTGAAAACAATAGCGATATGCGCCGGTCTGTGCTGGCGTTTGCCGAACACCAGGCGCTGGTGATGGGTCAGCTGGCGGCATGCAATCGACGCCATGTTGTGGACCAGCGGCTGGCGCGCTGGCTGCTGATGGTGCAGGATCGTGTCCAGACAGAAGAACTGGCGCTGACGCAGGAGTTCCTGGCGGCGATGCTGGGTTCGCGCCGGACTTCTGTGGCGCTGGCGGCTGGCGAGATGCAGAAGGCGGGTCTCATCCGGTATCGGCGTGGCAAGGTCAAGATCCTCGACCAAGCCGGGCTCGTGAAGCGCTCCTGCGAGTGCTACACCGTGATGAAAAGCCTGATGAACGGGCTGTACAAGTAGCGTCTTCCTCGATGGACATGCACCTCGGTGTATGCGTACGGATGCGCAAAGGCGGATCTGGAGGGGAACAGCAGATTCCTCCACTCCGTTACGGATGACAAAGAAGCGTTTGGATGACGAAGGCCATGGGAGCTTAGTCGCCTGCGACCGGTTCCGGGTGGGAGCGCAGGCCGCGGGGAAGCTTCTTGTCTACCGGTTTGCCGCGCCAGCTTTCCATCCGCCGCCGCCACTTATCGAAGTAGATATAGACGACCGGTGTGGTGAAGAGGGTGAGGCACTGCGAGACGATCAGGCCACCGACGATCGTGATACCGAGGGGACGGCGGAGCTCTGAACCAACGCCCGTACCGAAGGCCAAGGGAAGTCCACCGAAGAGAGCTGCCATGGTCGTCATCATGATGGGGCGGAAGCGCAGCAGGCAGGCTTCATAGATGGCATCGACCGGCTCTTTGCCGTGTTCCCGCTCGGCGACGAGAGCGAAGTCGATCATCAGGATGGCATTTTTCTTCACGAGACCAATCAGAAGGATGATGCCGATCATGGCGATCACAGAGAGGTCCGTGTGCGTGATTAGCAGGGCCAGAATGGCGCCGACTCCTGCTGAGGGAAGCGTGGAGAGAATAGTGAGCGGGTGGATAAAGCTCTCGTAGAGCATACCCAGCACGATGTATACGGTCGTGAGCGCGAGCAGGATGAGCACCGGCTCCGAAGAGAGCGATTGCTGGAAGGCCTGCGCCGACCCCTGGAAGCCGCCGGTGATCGAAGCGGGCATCGAGATCGAGTTTCGCGCGCGATCGATCGCCTCCGAAGCCTGGGAGAGTGCAACGCCCGGCGCGAGATTGAAGGACAGTGTCGCGGCGGGGGTAAGCCCTTGATGATTGACCTGCAGCGGGATCCGCGCCGTTTCGAAGTGCGTAATGGCCGTGAGTGGAATGGATTTTCCCGAGGAGTTCTTGACGTAGATCTGACGGATCGCGTCCGGATCTTTCTGGAACTGGGGAGCGACTTCCATCACGACGTGATATTGATTCAGGGTCTTGTAGGTGGTTGAAACCTGCCGCTGACCGAAGGCGTCGGAGAGTATGTTGTCAATGGCGAGCGGCGTGATGCCGAGGCGCGAAGCCGTGTCGCGGTCGATGACCAGCGTGGATTCGAGACCGTTTTCGAGCTGATCCGTGGCCACGTCGCGGAGCTCCGGCATCTTCTGCATGGCGGCCATCATCTTCGGCGACCAGAGATTCAGATCGGCGACAGAATCCGCCTGCAATGTGTACTGATACTGCGTGGCGGACTGGCGGCCACCGATGTTGAGCTCCTGCTGCGACTGCAAATAGGTCTGCACTCCGGGCATGCGCGAGAGCTTGGGGCGCAGCCGGTTGATGATGACCTCGGCGGTATCGCCGTTTCTGGCGCGTTCGCCGGGATCTTTGAGAAAGATGAACATGCTGGCGGAGTTGGACGAGCCTCCGCCTGGACCACCACCGCCCAGATTGGTCATGACATTGAGCACGCCGGGATCCTGTTTGACGAGGTCCGTCATCTCAATCGCCTTGGCTTTCATGGCTTGGAAGGAGATGTCCTGCTGTCCGAGGATGCGGCCGCCGAGACGTCCAGTGTCCTGCTGGGGAAAGAAGCCTTTGGGGACGAGGATGAAGAGGTAGATGTTGAGCAGGAAGGTGCCGATCGTGATGAGCATCACGAGTCCCTGGTGACGCAGAACCCAGCGCAGGCCAAGGGTGTACTCGCCGACCATCCAGTCGAAGAAGCGCTCGCCGAGCAAGTAGATGCGTCCATGCTTGTTGGCCGAGTGCGGTTGCAGGAACTTGGCCGAGAGCATGGGTGTGGTGGTGAGCGAGACGCAGAGCGAGACGAGGATCGAGACGGAGAGGGTAACGGCGAACTCGCGGAAGAGACGTCCGACGATGCCTCCCATGAGAAGGATGGGAATAAAGACGGCGATGAGCGAGATGCTCATGGAGACGACGGTGAAGCCGATCTCGGCGGAGCCCTTCATGGCGGCGTCGTACGGGGTGAGCCCCTCTTCGAGGTGGCGCGAAATATTTTCGATGACGACGATGGCATCGTCCACCACGAAGCCTGTGGAGATGGTGAGGGCCATCAGCGAGAGATTGTCGAGAGTGTATCCCAGGAGATACATGACGCCGAAGGTGCCGAGGAGCGAGAGCGGAACCGAGACGGCGGGGATGAGTGTGGAGCGGACCTCGCGCAGGAAGAAGAAGACGACCAGGACCACGAGGACGATCGTAATCAGCATGGTGCGGGTGATGTCATCGACCGAAGCGCGGATGGTGGCGGTGCGATCGAGCGCGACCTGCACTTTGATGGCGGGGGAGATCGAAGCACTCAGGGACGGCAGGATCTTATTGATGCTGTCGACGGTCTCGATCACATTTGCACCGGGCGACTTGAAGACGATGATGAGGATCGCCGGATGAAGGTTGAACAAGCCGCCGTTGTGAATATCTTCCACGGAGTCCACGACTTCGGAGACATCTTCAATGCGCACAATGCCATGGCCACCGGTTGTCGGGGTAGCGACATTCGAGACGGTGGGCGTGATCTGGGCAGAAGAAGTTCCGGCGGCGGAGGTCGCCGTATTCGTCGTCGAGTAGGCGGAGCCTGCACCGGCGGCTACTGCTCCGGATGACGTTCCCGCTGTGCCGTTCGAACTCACGGAGTTGGTCGATGTGGTCGAAGTGGTGGCGGAGGCAACGTTGCTCTGCAGACCGTTGGAGGCAGCAGCGCTGGACACAGGGCCGCGATCGGTGGCAATGATCAGCGGCTTGTAAGCTGCCGCGCCGAAGAGTTGATCGGTCGTGGTGATGGACCACCGTTGACCTTGAGGGCCTGACCCGTTCAAGTAGCCCTTGGGCTGATTGACATTAACGGTGCCGATGGCGGCGCGGAGGGCATCGAGGCCAAGGCCGTAGCTGGTGAGCTGCGTGGGGTTGGCTTCAATCCGGACCGCGGGTTTGGAGGAGCCGCCGACGAAGGTCTGGCCGACGCCCTGGACGGAGGCCAGCTTCTGCGCCAGGACTGAGTCTGCCGCGTCGTAGAGCTGGGGAACGCTGAGCGTCTCCGACGTGAGCGCGAGAATCATGATGGGCGCGTCGGAGGGGTTGATCTTGCGATAGGTCGGGTTTGACGGCAGGTTGGCGGGAAGCTGCGAGCGGGCGGCGTTGATTGCGGCCTGGACATCGCGGGCAGCACCATTAATGTCGCGCGTGAGGTCGAACTGAAGTGTGATGGAGGCAGAGCCGATGGACGAGCTCGACGTCATCTGGTTGATGCCCGCGATGCGGGAGAACTGGCGCTCCAGTGGCGTCGCAACGGAGGAGGCCATCGTCTCGGGATCGGCTCCCGGCAGATTGGCGCCGACGGAGATGACGGGAAACTCAACCTGCGGCAGAGACGAGACGGGGAGCAGTTTATAGGCCACGGCACCGGCAAGGATGATGGCCGCTGAAAGCAGGAAGGTCGCTACCGGGCGGCGGATGAAGGGAGCGGAGAAGTGAACGCCACCACCGTTGGGACCTTCGTCCTGTTTTTGCTTCTTTTCATCGCGCGGCGAGGCGTGATCGCGAGGAGCGTGGTCGCCAGCGCGTGTGTCCTCATGCGCGAGGCGCGAGTAGTCGGAGGCGGTGGCGCCGTCTCGGGGTGCTTTATCGCCGGGTTGGAATTCGTGGCTCATGTGTTGAGAGATACCGTGTGTTGGTTACCTTACTTAAGGTGATTCTCGGGGAGCATCTCTTGATGCAGGATGCGGACGATCTCCACCTGTTCTTTCCTAAACGATAGAAGGCAACATGAGAGCCGATGACGAGCCTTCGAAATCCCATCGGATCTGACTCAACGGCTTTCCCGATCAAAGAGAAATGAGCGAGTCCGGCGCATGCTGCACGAATTTGAAGGATGTAACGAACCCCCTGTTCCGTACCCCACTTCTTACGGCTGTATCTAGAAATCTCTCGAAGGTCACTTCGCGCTCGTTCAGCCTACGCAATGCGCATCAGGCGACTTCAGCCTCCGGTCTTCGTAGCTCTGCAAGGAGCTCGTCAAAAGGATCTTTTTCTGAGAAACCGCTGTCTATCCCTTCTTGCAGGGCTTTATGTAACGCGATCTGTTTCTGTTCGTTTTCATCCTCCTGGATGAGACGGAAAAGAGCCGTGCCGACGACTTCATTCGCATCACGGTAGCGGCCCGAAGCCAATGCGTTCTTGATGATCTGTTCCAGACGTTCGTTCAACTCGAGATGGATAGCCATGCCGCTCCTCCTCCTTAATCCTAATCGCCAGCCGCGAAGGCTTCATCGCCTTCGTGAGCGTGTTTTGCGAACTCACGGTCCGATTCTTCCGTGTGGAAGTATTTGCGGCCGATGCGGTCGAAGAAGAGATACACGACGGGTGTGGTGAAGAGAGTCAGGACCTGTGAGACGATCAGGCCACCGACGATCGTGATACCCAGGGGACGGCGAAGTTCCGAACCAGTTCCGGTACCCAGGGCGAGCGGGACGCCGCCAAGGAGCGCCGCCATTGTCGTCATCATGATGGGGCGGAAGCGCAGCAGGCAGGCCTGGTAGATGGCTTCTTCGGGTGATTTGCCCTGCTCGCGCTCGGCTTCGAGGGCGAAATCGATCATCATGATGGCGTTTTTCTTAACGATACCGATGAGGAGAATACAGCCTATGAGCGCGATGACGGACATGTCCGTTCCCGTGAGCTGGAGGGCGAGAATCGCGCCTACACCGGCGGAGGGAAGCGTCGAGAGAATCGTGATGGGGTGGATATAGCTCTCATACAGAACGCCGAGGACGATGTACACCGTAATCAGAGCGGCGAGAATGAGGACCGGTTCATTCGCGAGCGAGGCTTCAAACGAGGCTGCGGTGCCCTGGAACTGAGCGTTCACGGAGAGAGGAATATTGAGCTCTTTTTCCGCCTTGCGCACGGCGTCCACGGCGTCTCCGATGGACGCTCCCGGAGCGAGGTTGAAGGACAGATTGACCGCAGGAAACTGACCCTGGTGCGAGATGACGAGGGAGGCGTTCTTCTGTTCGAAGTGCGTGAAGGTCGAGAGCGGTACCTGTGTGCCATTCGAGCTGCGGACGTAGATCTGGTCGAGCGCTGCGGGGTTCCTCTGGAACTTGGGTGAGACTTCCAGGATCACGTGGTACTGATTCTGCTGCGTGAAGATGGTGGAGACCTGGCGCTGGCCGAAGGCGTCGTAGAGCGTGTCGTCGATGTTCTGAGGCGTGATGCCGAGACGCGAAGCGGTGTCGCGGTCGATGGCGAGCGCGGCTTCCAGGCCCTCGATCTGCTGATCGCTGGCGACGTCGGTCAGGGGCTTCAAGGTCTTGAATTTATTGAGGATCCGGTTCGACCATTCGGCGAGTTCGTCGGTGTTCGCATCTTCAATGGCGTACTGATACTGTGTGCGCGCCGTGCGGTTTTCCACGGTGAGATCCTGCAGCGGCTGCAGGTAGGCCGTGATGCCGATAACCTGTGTGAGATTCGATTGCAGGCGGCGAATGATCTCTGTGGCGGACTTGGAGCGGAGCTCGCGGTCCTTGAGATCGATCTGGATACGACCGGAGTTAAGCGTGGTGTTCGTCGAGTCGATTCCAATGAAGGACGAGATGCTCTGCACGTCCGGATCTTCAAGGATCTTGGCGGCGAGCGCCTGTTGCCGCTGGCTCATGGCATCGAAGGAGATCGATTGGGGAGCATCGGTGATAGCAAGAATCTCGCCCGTATCCTGCACCGGGAAGAAGCCCTTCTGTACGTACAGGAAGAGAAGAACGGTTCCGGCGAAGGTGGCCAGCGTGACCAGGAGGGTGAAGGTCTGGTGGCGCAGTACCCAGCGGACACCGACGGCGTACTTGTCGATGACGGCGTTGAACCACTCCTCGGACTTCTTGTAGAGCTTGCCCTTTTGGTCTTCCGGCGTGTGCTTCAGGAGCTTTGAAGCCATCATCGGCGTGAGCGTCAGGGAGACGACGGCGGAGACCAGGATGGTGACGGAGAGGGTGACCGCGAACTCGCGGAAGAGGCGGCCGACGATGTCTCCCATGAAAAGAAGGGGGATCAGTACGGCGATGAGCGAGATGGTCAGCGAAAGGATCGTGAAGCCGATCTGCTCGGAGCCTTTAAGCGCGGCGTCGAGAGGCGACTCGCCCATCTCCAGGTAGCGGTCGATGTTTTCGACCATGACGATGGCGTCATCCACAACGAAGCCGGTGGAGATGGTCAGAGCCATGAGGGAGAGGTTGTTCAGCGAGTAGCCGAGCAGGTACATCACGCCGAAGGTGCCGACGATGGAGAGCGGCACCGCAACCGACGGGATAATGGTGGCGCGGATGGAGCGGAGGAAGAGGAAGATCACCAGGACGACAAGTCCAATAGTTAGAACGAGTTCGAACTGAACATCCTTGACTGAGGCACGGATGGTATTGGTTCGGTCGGTGAGGACTTCCACCTTGACCGAGGCGGGAAGCGTCGCCTGCAGTTTGGGGAGGAGAGCTTCGATACGGTCGACGACGCCGATGATGTTTGCACCCGGCTGGCGCTGGATATTAACGATGACGGCGGGATGCGTGAAGGCGGGCTGGCCATCCCGTGCGGCGCGTCCCATCCATGCGGCCTGGAAGAGGTTCTCCGCTCCATCGAGGGAGTTGGCTACGTCGGAGAGGCGGACGGCGTTGCCATTGCGATAGGCGATGATGACGTTCGCGTAGTCGGCAGAGGAGAGAAGCTGATCGTTCGCTCCGATGGTGAAGGACTGGTGCGCGCCGTTGATATTGCCTTTGGCCTGATCGACGTTGGCGGAGGCAAGCGCGGTGCGGATGTCTTCGAGCGACAGGCCGTAGTTGGCCAGCGCCATGGGATTGGCCTGAATTCGGACACCGGGTTTCTGACCGCCTGCGATGGAGACGAGACCTACGCCTGAGAGCTGCGAGATCTTCTGGGCGAGGATGGTGTCGGCCAGATCCTCGACCTTGGTCAGTTCCAGCGTGTCCGAGGTGAGCGCGAGGGTGAGAATGGGTGCGTCCGCCGGATTGACCTTGGAGTAGATCGGCGGGTTGGGCAGATCCTTTGGCAGATAGCTGGTGGCGGCGTTGATGGCTGCCTGGACGTCCTGTTGGGCGACGTCAATTGACTCCGAGAGCGAGAACTGGAGGGTGATGATCGATCCGCCGCCAGACGAGGTAGAGTTCATCTGGGTCAGGCCCGGGATCTGGCCGAACTGGCGCTCCAGAGGTCCGGTGACCGCCGAGGACATGACCTCGGGGCTGGCGCCGGGGTAGAAGGTCTGCACCTGGATGGTGGGATAGTCCACCTGGGGCAGCGCAGAGACGGGAAGCTGGAAGTACGCCACACCGCCCGCGAGCAGGATCGCCACCATGAGAAGAGCGGTGGCGACGGGCCGAAGAATAAACGGCCGCGAAGGGCTCATGGCTGGGTGGCTCCGTTCCCGTTCGGCTGTTTCTTAAGCGTGCTGTTCGGAAGCTGTGCTGCGCCGTTGGGCTTGGTCTTCTGCGGGGGCGTCTTGGAAGAGCCGTTCGGATTGGAGCCGAGCGGCTTGGCCGACGACTTGGAGCGGGCGCCTGTGGTGTCGTTCTGATGCGGCAGGACCTTGCTACCGTCGCGGAGCTTCTCCTGTCCGTCGATGACGACGGATTCGCCCGGGCGGAGGCCAGATTCGAGGATGATCTGGGAGCCCTGGGTCAGGTCGACTTTTACCGGACGTGCCTGAACCGGGTAGGCCTGCTGCTGCGGTCGCTGGGCTGCGGGGGTATCGCCAGCTGCAGGAGCTGGGTTTCCAGGGGTTGCGGCGGCTCCTGCCGGTTTCTGCTGTACAGGATGCTGCATGTCGACGACATAAACAAAGTTGCCGGTGGTTCCGGTCTGCAGCGCAGCGGCAGGGATCACCACCGCGTTATTGCGAGTTTCCAGAACCAGTCGCGTGTTCACGAACTGATTCGGGAAGAGGGCACCGTCGTTATTCGGGAAGACTGCCTTCAGCTTCGCCGTGCCTGTGGTGGTATCGATCTGGTTATCAACGGTCAGGAGTGTGCCTGTAGCGATCTTTTCGGTGTTGCTGCGGTCCCAGGCTTCTACAAGCAGACGATGCCCGCCCTTCATGCCGTCAAAGACCTGGGGAAGCTGATCTTCCGGAACCGTAAAGATAACGGAGATCGGTTGGACCTGGGTGATGACGAGCAGGCCGGTGGAGGAGCTGGCGGAGACCATGTTGCCAAGATCGACCTGGCGCAGGCCGACGATACCCGAGATGGGCGCGGTGATGCGCGTATAGCTGAGATTCACCTTGGCCGCCTGGACGGCCGCCTGGTCTCCTTCAATGGTTCCAATGGACTGGCCAGCCGTCGATTGCTGGGTCTGTTCGGACTCACGCGAGACGACTCCAGCGTTATAGAGAGCGGTGTAGCGATTGGCCTGGCTTTTGGCCAAAGCGGCGTTGGCCTGATCGCGGGAGAGATTCCCCTGCGCCTGGGCGAGGGCTGCCTGATAGGGGGCTGGATCAATCTGGATAAGTAATTGACCCTGCTTGACTTGCTGCCCTTCGACGAAGTGGATTCCGGTGATCTGCCCGTCTACACGGCTCTTGAGGGTGACGGTGTTGTAAGCCGTCACTGTGCCAAGCGCTGTGAGATAAATGGGAATAGAATGCAGGCCAACTGTGTCAATAGTTACAGGAACGGGGCGGTCCGCCTGCGCGGCGCTCTTGGCCGCCTGTTGGGCCTCCGCTGTCTTATTATTCCGGATGCGCCAGACGACGAAAGCGATCGCGGCCAGGATGACCAGGGAGACGATGACCATGCGGATCCATCCGCCTCCGGTCTTATGTCCGGCGGGAGAGTTCTTTCCCGGCATTCCATCCGAAGAGGGGGATGCGTGGGTCGGCAACTCGTGCGCGGGATCGAGAAGTGGAACAGCGTTCGAACCGGTCTGTGCTTCGCTGGGCGATTGCATGCAGTGTCTTGGGACCATCCTGTAGAGTTGGAGGACGCGGGGTTGTAAGTTCCGGTTGTCTAACGATAAATGAAGTAGACGTATGTAAGGCGCTTTCGGTTTCTATTCCGGGCAAATTGGATAATCTTCTGGCTCAAAGGTTCCGGCGAAGTTACCTTTACTCCCTATAATCGCGGGTGAGGATTGAAGACCGCCATGGCAGAAGAGAACTTACGGGAAGCCACCAGCCCCCCGGTGCCGCCTTTAGTACCCTCGTCGATACCCTTATGTGTCGATCTGGACGGGACCCTTGTGAAGAGCGACACGCTGATGGACGCTGCCATGGCGCTTTGGCGCAAGGAGCCAATGTCCCCGCTGCGGTGGCCGGGATGGATCGCACAGGGAAAGGCCAGCCTGAAGCACGAGATTACCCGGCGGGTCGATCTGGATGTCGAGCATCTTCCTTATAACAAGCCACTTGTGGCCTACCTTCAAGAGGAATATCTGGCGGGAAGGAAGATCTATCTGGCAACTGCGGCCAATGGCGCCCTGGCACAGCGCGTGGCGGAGCATCTGGGGATCTTTGCGGGAGTTCTGGCCTCGGACGGGAAGTTGAACCTGGCGGGAAAAAACAAGCTGGCAGCGTTTGAGGCGCAGTTTCCGGACGGCTTTACCTATATAGGGAATGCGTTGCCGGACCGGCATCTACTGCGCAAGAGTGTGGAGCCGATGGTGGCGAATCCGCATATGCGCCTGCTGCGCGTGATGCGAAGCGACGGGGTGAAGGCGGTACGGACCTTTGAAGACCGCGCGTCGAGCCTGAAAGCTTTTGTCAAAGCCGTACGTTTGCACCAGTGGGCAAAGAATGCCCTGGTCTTTGTACCCATGCTGCTGGCCCATTCGGCGACGCCGAACCGTCTAGCCGCCGTGGTGATGGCGTTTTTCAGCCTGGGCTTCTGCGCTTCGGCGACCTACATTATTAATGATCTGCTGGACATCGAGTCCGACCGCAAGCATCCACGCAAGCGCAGGCGTCCTTTTGCTTCGGGCGATCTTTCTCCTGTGACGGGTGTCGGCATCGTGGCGGTATTCTTTGCGTTGTCCATTACGCTGGCGCTGTTGCTTCCGAAGGTTTTTTCTTCGCTTCCGGGAGAGTCCGGACTGTACGAGCTCCTGGCGCATCCGCTGCGGTTCGTCATGTGGCTCTCCGTCTATACCGTGTCCACGCTGGCCTATTCGGTACGTTTGAAGCGGATGATGCTGGTGGACGTTATGGTGTTGAGCGGCCTGTACACGCTGCGCATGCTGGCGGGATCGGCGGCGGCGGGCGTTCAGATCTCGACGTGGCTGGCCGCATTTTCGATCTTCTTCTTCCTCTCGCTTGCCTTTGTTAAGCGATTCAGCGAACTCTTCATGCTTGCGGGCACTACAGAGAGCGACGACGATCTGAAACCGAGCGGTCGCGGCTACCAGTTGAGCGATATGGAGCAGGTGCGCAGCTTTGGTACCTCCGCGGGATATGCCAGCGTGGTCGTCCTGACGATGTATATCTCCAGCCTGGATTCGCCTCTGCTGTATCAGCATCCGCGCAAGCTCTGGCTGCTGGCTCCGATTTTGCTGCTCTGGCTGAGCAGGGTCTGGCTGCTGGCCAGTCGCGGCGAGATGCACGAAGATCCGGTGGTCTACGCCATCACGGACAAGAGAAGCTGGTTGCTGGGGGCGTTGTGCGCCTTCGTGGTGTGGTGGGCGCTGTAGTGCTCTATTCTGTAAAGACGTTATGAATGATGTGATTCCACAACTAAGCGCGTACGACGACGCTGCGCTGGACGCTGCGTTTCGTTCGCTGATCGAACAGGTGCAGGCCGGAGCGTCGTCCTTATTGACGGCAGAGGCGCAGGAGGCCTTCCGTCTGGAGTGGCTGGGACGTAAGCAGGGCCGTTTGAAGCTGGTGAGCGATGCCTGGCTGAAGACCGCTCCCGTTGAAGCGAAGAAGGCTCTGGGCAAGCGCTTTAACGATCTTAAGGCCGCGATTGAAAGTGTTATGGAGAGCGGCGCAGGCGCAGGCGCGACGTCGGCCTCTGGCCCGGCGCTGGACGTTACGCTTCCCGGGATCGCACGGAGGATCGGCGTAGAGCATCCGCTGACGCGCACGATGCGCGAGGTTGTGCAGGTCTTTCAGGCGCTCGGATATTCGATTGCTCTTGGGCCTGAGGTCGAGTCCGATTTCTACAACTTCGAAGCGCTGAACTTTCCGCCGAACCACCCCGCACGGGACACGCAGGACACGCTGGTGATCGCGGATCAGCAAGGCAAGCCGGGGCGCGATCGCCTGCTCATGCGGACGCACACTTCGCCCGTGCAGATTCGCACCATGCTGGCGCAGGATCCCCCACTGCGGATCGTGGTGCCGGGCAAGGTGCACCGCAACGATGAGAGCGACGCCACGCACTCGCCGATCTTCCACCAGGTGGAGGGGCTTTGCGTGGATACGAACATTACCTTCTCCGACCTGAAGGGAACGCTCGACCATGCGATGAAGACGCTCTTCGGCAGCGGCGTGAAGACGCGGTTTTTCCCGTCGTTCTTTCCGTTTACGGAGCCCAGCGCGGATGTGCAGATCTCGTGCATCTTCTGCGGTGGAAGCGGTTGCCGCAAGTGCAAGCATTCCGGATGGATTGAGTTGCTGGGTTGCGGCATGGTGGACCCCGCCGTGTTTGCGGCGGTCAATCAGCGCCGCGCCGAGATGGGCATGGATGCTGCTTATGATCCGAAGCACATCAGCGGCTTTGCGTTCGGTATGGGCGTTGACCGGATCGCGATGATGCTTTCGGGCGCGACGGATATTGGTCTTTTTTATTCGGGTGATTTGCGGTTTCTGGAGAACTTCGCGTGAAAATTCTTAGTTCGTGGTTGCGCGAATTCCTTCCTTCCTTAACCGTCGATGATCGTCAGCTCGCTGAAGATCTGACGTTGCGTGGCATCGCCGTGGAGGGTGTCCATAAAGTCGACGGTGGCCATCTGTTTGAGATGGACATCACGACGAACCGCGTCGATGCGATGAACCACTATGGTGTGGCGCGTGAGGCGGCGGCGATCTATGGTATTCCCTTGATGAAGATCGAGGACGACTGCCATGCGACGACGGGTGAGGTCTACCCCATTCGCATCGAAGCGGAAGATCTCTGCGGACGCTTCACGGCGCAGGTGGTGCGCGGTGTGAATGTGGTTTCGTCAACAGGCCTGATGGCGGAGCGCTTTGCGCAACTGGGGCAGAAGGCGATCTCCAATGTGGTGGACGTGACGAATTACACGTGGCTCTCGATGGGGCATCCCACGCATGCTTTCGATCTCGATACGCTGGAAGGCGCGATTGTAGTGCGCCGTGCGCGCGAGGGAGAGAAGCTGCATCTGCTGGACGGCTCGGAGAAGACGCTGGTGGCCGACGATCTCGTCGTTGCAGATGAGAAGAAGGCGTTGGCGCTTGCGGGTGTAATGGGCGGATGGGATTCGCGCGTTACGGAGTCGACGAAGAATGTTTTGGTAGAGGCTGCATGGTTCGATCAGGCGGCGATTCGTGCGAGTTCGAAGCGGCATGGTCTGCACACGGATGCGAGCCACAGGTTTGAGCGCGGTGCGGATTTCGCTGCGGCTCCCGTGGCGAATCGCTACGTAGTGAAGAAGCTAGTGGAGTGGTGCGGCGGTACTGCTGAACGTGGGATGACCGATGTCGTGGTTCCGACTATCGAAGCGCGCACGGCGAAGCGCGCGCACATTGCGATGAGTGCGGAAGAGGTGCAGCGGCTGCTTGGGATGACGCTCGAAGGCGGGCTGGTCTCTGCCGACGATATCGAGAAGTATCTTGAGGCGCTGGGCTGCGGTCTGCGGCCCGCAGAGGTTGTGGGAACGTACGAGGTTGCGCTGCCGAGCTGGCGTCTGGATCTGGAGCGTGAGATCGATCTGGTTGAAGAGGTCGCACGCGTCTACGGCTACAACCGCTTTGCCGATACGCTGCCTGCGTTCTCCGGCGGGATCATCGCTCTGCTGCATGCTGAGCAGGAGCGCGTTCTGCGCGAGACGCTGCGCGGTTCAGGATGGAGTGAGGTGATCGGAAGCACCTTCTGTTCTGAGGCGGATGCGGCCACCTTCGCCGGAGAAAAAGGTGTGATCGCGATGGGCAATCCGCTGAACGCCGAGGCTGGTGTGTTGCGTCCTTCGCTTCTGCCGGGCGCGGTTACCATGCTGGCGGGAAATCTGAATCGCGATGTGCGCGAGGCGCGTGTCTTCGAGATGGGTGCTGTATTTACGGGATCGACGGCTGAGGTTCACGAAGAACCCTCCCTTGCACTCGCTGCGTATGGTGGCGCTCGTGCGACACAGACGATCTCCGAACGCGATGCCCTGTTTTTTGAGATGAAGGGCGCGGTGGAAGGTTTGCTGGCGAAGTTCGCGCCGGTTGGTATTCTCTTTGAGACCAACCCTCTTCCTGCGTGGATGGAGCCGGGGCGTGGTGCACGTGTGTTGCGCGGTGGCGAAGAAATCGCCGTAATCGGAGAACTGAGTGCGGCGATTGCTGAGAAGCGCAAGCTGAAGCAGGTAGTCGTGCTCGGCGAAGTGCGCGCGGCTAAGCTGCTTACGACGCCTTTGCACACGCCGTTGGCGAAGGAGCCTTCGCGCTTCCAGGCAGTCGATCGGGATCTCTCGTTCCTGTTCTCCGACGCCGTATGTTGGGGCGCAATTGAATCCTCGATTCGCGGGGTCGGTGCAGCGGAGCTTGTCTCTGTGGAGCCGCTCGAAATCTTCCGCGGGAAGTCCGTTACCGAGGGCGAGTATTCGCTGTTGCTGCGTATCGTATTGCAGGCGGCGGATCGTACGCTGCGTGAGGATGAAGTGACTGGCATCGTTGAACGGGTTACACGGGCGCTCGCGTCCCTTGGCGGGAAACAGCGGGCTTAAGACATTCACAGTTCCATCTGTTGTGAATCGGAGAGTCTGGTTCCAGGGTCGCTCTCTGAGCGAAAAGATGCGGCAAAGCAGATCTCTCCGCTACGCGACGATAAAACTGTCGCTCCGGTCGAGATGACGAGAAAGTCAGGCCTGCGTGCTTCTTCGCCGGATGACCAGAGCGATCAGGCCGGTGGTCAGAACGATGGTTGCGATGCCCAACTCGGCCATGAAGTGCGGCCGTGAAAACAGGATGAAGAGAAAGCCCGCCATGGCCAGGAGAATCGGCAAAGGGTAGAGCGGCATGCGGAAGCGGCCGTGCTGTTTACGCTCGCGTCGATGCCTGGGTAGAAGTGCCGCTGTGCCTTGGAGCAGAAATTGAAAGACGATGCGGATCACGACCAGCGAGGCGATAACGTCTTGCAGTCGCAGAAAACACCAGAGCAGCGTGATGCCTCCCAGAGTCAGTAGCGAAACGGACGGGATGCGGTAGCGCGGGTGGATGCGCCCAAAGATCGCGGGGAAGTTGCCATCGCGCGCGGCTGCGAAGGGGATGCGCGAGTATCCCAGAAGCAGAGCGAAGACCGAAGCGAGGGACGCGACGGCGATAAGAATCACGACAACCGAAGCTGCCGTGTGCGCCCACGCGTGGGGCGCAAAAGCTGTCTGCATGAACGTGGCCATGGTGTACTGCCGCGCCGCGGCGTCATGCGAGGTAACGCCGACAAGCTGCTGCCACGGTACGACGCCGAGCACGGAGATGTTCATGAGCACGTAGAGCGTGCCGACGATGGCGATGGAACCGAAGACCGCGCGTGGGATAGTCCGCTGGGGATCGCGTACTTCGGCGCCGAGAAAGCATACGTTGTAATAGCCCCAGTAGTCGTACGCTGAGACGAGCATGCCTGCGCCGAGGCCGAGGAAGAAGGCGTGATCCAGATGGAAGGCGCCTGCGGGAAAGCTGAAGGCCTGCTTCGCAGAGAAGTGTGTGAAGCCGACGGCGATGATGAGTGCAAGAGTTCCGAGCACGGTGATGCCGAGCGCGCGCGTGACTTTTTCAATGTGTCCGATGGGGCGATAGAGCAGCGTGAGCGCAAGCAGGCATGCGCCCATCGCGATCAGGGTTTGTCCACTCAGCACGACGGGGATGTGAAAGAGCGTTGTGCTGAAGAACGCGTGTGAAGACGAAGGGATGAACCACGAGGCGTACTGCGCGAAGCCGATGCAACCGCTGGCGATGGAGAGCGGAGCGGAGAAGAGAAGCTGCCACGCGTAGAGGAAGGAGAAGCTGCGACCGAGCTTCTTTTCGCCGTAGAGATGCTTCAGGTAGGCGTAGGAGCCGCCGGCTTCGGGATAGGCTGTGCCGAACTCGCTCCACACGCAGCCGTCGCAGAGCGAGAGCAGAGCACCGAGAATCCAGCCGAGCATCGCCTGTGGTCCACCCATCGCGGTGAGGATGAGGGGCAGCGTGATGAAGGGGCCAACGCCGACCATGTCGATGATGTTCGCTCCCGTAGCGGAGACGGAGGTAAGTCCTCGAACGAGTGAGTCGGTCTGGCCGTTCTGTTTGCCGGTTTCCATCTGGGTTTATTGTGCGGCCAGAAGAGCGTCGGCTGCTTTGCGGATGCTTTGCTGCGCTGAAAGAATCTGTTCGCGTTGCGATGCAATCCATGAGCGGTCTGTTGCGAGCTGCGTCTCCGCGCGAGCGATCTCCGGTGAAAGCGCCGCAAGAGCAGGCCCACCGGGGACGGAACGGATGGCGACGAAGTACTCGGGATCGAGAGCGTGGAAGAGTATGGAAGCCTCGGGTGCTTTTATGCCAGCAACCGCGAGCGATGCCAGAACAGAGGCGACCATCGCTTCCGGACTGAAGACCCCGTTTGCCGATTTGACCGCGGCGGCGACGAAGGCGTGTGCCTGGTGGAAGGAGATGCCGGTTTCGCGGACGAGGGTGTCTGCGAGTTCGGTCACGGTAAGGAAGCTGCCTGCTGCGCGCGCGCGCATGTGGTCGAGGTTGAAGGTCGCTTCGGAGAGTGCACCTTCCAATAACAGCAGCGCGCGCAGGCCGTCGGTGAAGGCCAGATCGACGAGGGGTTGAAAGGAGTCTTCCGAATCGTTCATATCCGCGAAGGGTGTGTTGTGCAGTGACTGCAACGTGGACTGCGCCTCTGAGAGCGAGCGCGAGGAGAGGATGCGTACATGCTCCAGCGGAACGGGGTTGCGCTTCTGCGGCATGATGCTTGAGATCTGCACGTAGCCATCGGAGAGGCGAAGAAAGTTGAACTCTGCCGTGCTCCAGAGGAGAAGATCCTGCGCGAAGCGACCGAGGTTCAACATGGTCACGGCGAGGACAGAACAGCTCTCGGTGATGTAGTCGACGGAAGCAATCGCGCCGTAGGAGTTTGTCTGCAGACTGTTGAAGCCGAGCATTGTCATCGTCTGCGCGCGGTCGATGGGGAAGCCTGTGGTGGTGATGGCGCAGGCGCCGAGTGGGCTACGATTCACGCGAACAAAGGCAGCCTGCAGGCGTTCGGTGTCGCGCTCCAGAACTTCGAGGATGGCCATCAGATAATGGCCAAGCGTGGTGGGCTGCGCGGGCTGATTGTGCGTGTACGCGGGCATGAGTGCGGAGCGATGTTCTGAAGCGAGTGCGACGAGGCGCGTGCGCAGGGCGGCGACGGCATCGAGTGTCGCGAGAAGGCGGCTGCGGAGGACCATGCGGTACATGGTCATGTCGATGTCGTTGCGCGAGCGCGCGGTGTGAATGCGACCGGCGTTCTCCGCGCCGCAGAGATCGGCGAGCTTCTGCTCGATGAGAAAGAAGAGGTCTTCGACGGAGCCGTCGTAGGGGGTGGAGCGAATGGCCGCGAGGTCGAGGGAGTCGAGCGCGCGCAGGCAGAGCACTGCGGTCTCGCGTGAGACGATCTCCTGCTGCGCGAGCATGAGCAGATGCGCGTAGTCGATCTCGATCATGGAGTCGAGGAAGAGACGCTTGGCGTCGGCGAAGACATGTGCGAGGACCGTGTCGCGATAGATCGGTGCGGGGAACTTGGAGGCCATTTTGATTCCTTACTTGTTGCAGACCTTACTTGTGCAGAGAAGAAGGGCGATGAAACGTCTTGTTTCATCGCCCTCGAAGTAAAACATTTCCAGCTTAGAAGCGTACAGCGGCTCCCCACTGCACGATGCGCGATTCAAGCACGGTGGAAAGTGTGGTTGTCCGTGCACCGGTGGCGATGCCCGTTGTGGTGTTCACCGGTTGCGAGATGGCCAGACCGGTGATGTTGTTGTGGTTGAAGACATTGTTCGCTTCGAGCAGGAACGAAGGCGCAATGCGATCAAACAGTTTTGGGAACGTGCGCGTATAGCGCGCGTCGACCTGGTAGATGGAGGGGCCACGCACTGAGTTCCGGCCAACGAAAGCAGGACGGCTCACGGTAGATGCCGAGGCATCCCCGTTGATGGTTCCAGGGGACGCAATCACATTCGCCTGATCGCCGGAGGAGAGATTGGCCAGGATGGCGAGGAGGTTGTGATTGGAGATCTCACGGACGAATTTATTCTGGAAGTTGAACTCAGGTTCCAGAACAGCGGTGAGGTTGAAGGCGCTGGGACGGTTGACGGATGCGTTGCCACGATCGAACTTGCGATTGACGGTGTTGGAGATGGCCAGGCTCTGCTCGAAGGTGTTGACTTCGGGCGCATCGGTGATGGTGTGGGACCAGGTGTAGTTTGCGTTGATCTGCAGACCGCGGGTCGGATTCATCGTGAAGTTGGCAAAGAGAGCATTGAAGCTGGAGTTGGCTCCCGACTCAACACGGTTGACCTGATTGAAGGTGGGATTGACGCGGCCCGTACCGAAGATAGGACGTCCGTCCGCGAGCGTGGCACCGGATGCAATCAGGTTGATGTTGTGGATGTATTGGAGATTGCGGCCGTTCGAGAGAATGTAACCCAGCGTGAAGGAGTTGCGCGCGGAAAGCTGTTGTGCGACCTGTGCGTTAATGTTCCACGTGTACTCGTTCTTGAAGTTCGGGCTCACGGTGGTTACGTTCTGCGGAGGAACCGTTCCGGTGGCCGAGGGGATGTTCGGAAAGAGCGGAGCATTAGCCGCCGTGGGTGCGAAGGAGAAGACCGACGTACGGTTGGAGCCGTCCTGATTCAGAGCGTTGTACCAAACGTTCGTTGGAGTCTGCTGGTAGAAGATACCGGCGGAGACCTTGGCGACGGTGGTGTCGGTGAAGCGGTAGCTGAAACCAAGACGCGGGCTGAAGTTTGTATTCGCTACGTTGAACTTGCGCGAATCGACATAAGGCGCGTTGGGGTTAGCCTGTGGCGATTGGAAACGGTCGTAGCGAACGCCGTAGACGGCTACGAGGCGAGGCGAAAGCTGCCACGTGTCCTGTGCAAAGGCACCGTAGAACATCGAAGCGTAATTTACGCCGAGACGATCGATCTGCGACTCGTAAAGGTTATACGACTTGGGATTGGTTCCATTCTTTGCCAGCAGGTAGTTGGCGACGGAGCTGAAGGTGTAGCGGTTGTAGGAGACGGAGCGTTGTTTGTTCTGCAGTTGATCGAAGCTGAAGCCTGCCTTGAAGGTGTGTGCGCCGTGAATGTAGCTGATGTTGTCGGAACCGGAGGGCTGTTTGTCGTTATATTGATCGCCCGCATTGCTTGTACCGTTGAAGGCCGCAATGTTCTGGATGACGATCGCCGGACCTGCGCCAGTGGTAGCGCCGCCGAAGTGTGTGTTGGAACGAAATGGGAGAGAGGCACGAAACTCATTGAGTAAATGATCGGTAACAGTAGAGACGATTTGGACGGCACCTACGTGGGCGCGGTCCTTGTAATCGACGTTGGCACTGCGCGTGTTGATTCCACCTACCTGCGTGTTGAAGGGGAAAGAATTGCGGAAGTAGTTATAGCGCAGGAAGATGGAATTTTTTGAGTTGATGGTGTAGTCCACACGGGCATCGACAAAGTCACCGTGAAGCAAGCCAGGAGCAGCGCCGAGTTCATCTGCGGAGATGCCGATGGTGGGAGCAGCGGCGATGGTGACAGCGCTTACGGGCGTTGGCGAACCGCGCGTTACTTTTTCATACGAACCGAAGAAGAAAAGCTTGTTCTTCAAGACGGGACCGCCGACGTGGAAGGAGTAGTCGGTCAGTTGCAGGTCGGGCTTTGCGCTGCCTGGCGTGGAGAGCAGAGGGAAGGCAGTCAGGTCTACCCAGCGCTTCACGAACTGGAACATGCCATGGTATTGGTTGGTGCCGGAGTTAGAGATGACGTTGTACACATCGCCTGTTGTCCAGCCGTACTCCGGAGCGAAGGAGTTCGAAACCGTCTGCACTTCTTTGACAAAGATATTGCCGATGGGAAAGAGGCGCAGACCGATGCGGTCGGACTGGGTGTTGGTCATGCCGTCCATCTGATAGTTGATGCGGTCCATCAGGCCATTCGTATTGAGAGTGCGTGGAATACCCAACTCCTGGTTTGGATGTCCGGAGACTCCAGGCTGGAAGACGATGAAGTTATATGGGTTACGAGAGGTAAGAGGTACGTTTTCAATCTCGCGCGCATCGAGTGTGCGTTGCACGTTGAGGTTTGTAGGATCGATGGAGCTATCCGTTGCGACTACGCTCACGGAGGCGTCTGTCCCACCGACACGGAGGTTCCCGTCGATGGTCGCTTCCGTTCCGGCGTTCAGCACGACCTTCTGCACGGTAAGAGACGAAAACCCGGGAGCGCTGAAGACGACGGTGTATTCACCGAGAGGCAGGTTGAGAAGGACGTAGTAACCGTCCTGCGCAGCGGTGATCGTGCGGTTGTAACCCACCGCAGGATTCGTCGCGGTCACAGAGGCTCCGCCAACGACTGCGCCGGTGGGATCCGCAATACGTCCACGGATCGTGCCGTTGATGGATTGCGATTGGGCGTGGGCAGATGGCGTGGCCATGGCACCCAGAAGAGTGGCGGTTCCCAGCATAAACAGGGCAGACCGGAAGAAATTCGTGTACGTCATTGCTACCTCCTAAATTGAAGCGGGTATGGCAGTGCTTTACGAACTTAGTAATTCGTTTTTATAAAGTCGGTGCTTGTAGAACGGATACGCTGTGGTGCTGAAAATGTTCTGCGGCATTACTCAAAAAAGTGGAATGCGTGATCAATAAGGATCAACAGAGCAATTTGCTTTCAACGGCGGACAGGGACAGCGAGATAGCGCCGTGGAGCTGGGCCTGTGTGCCAAGAAAACTTGTGCGGATTCGCGGTGGAGCGAAATCGGCATTCCGGAGCAGGCGGTCGGTCTCGCGGCAGAGGCGATCGTGCGATCCTACACCGCCGCCGAGAACGATCAAGTCCGGATTGAAGACCAGAGCCAGCGTTGCGATGGCGTCCGCCAGGATCCCAGCGGTGGATTGCAACACTTCGAGGGCGAGCAGATCGCCTTCCTGGGCCAGGTCAAAGATCTGTGGAGCGCGCAGCTCTGCAAGCTCAGCCTCGTTGCGGAGGCCCGCACGTTCGAGGCGCTCCAGCCATTGCCGCTCAATCCCCGCGCCGCCAATCACACGCTCCAGTTGACCGGTCTTGTGCATCTCTACCGGTTCACGCGGAACACCGGGGATGCCAAGGTAGCCGATCTCGCCAGCGCTCCAGCGTGCGCCGTGGTGCAGGCTGCCGCGCAGGAAGATGCCCGCGCCCACGCCTGTTCCCATGGCCACAAAGATGAAGTCTTCCACGCCCTCTGCAGCGCCCTGGCGATACTCGCCTACGGCTGCAAGGTTCGTATCGTTTTCCACGATGGTTTCGATGCCCGTCTGCTTGCGCAGCATGGCGCGCAGCGGAACTTCTGTCCAGGCGGTAAGGTTGGGAGCGAAGCGGACGATGCCAGCGCGGACATCTGTGATGCCAGGAGCTCCTGCCGTCAGGTGCAGCACCTTGCTGATAGCGATGTTCGTCTGCTGGCACATGGCACGCAGGCCCTCGTCGAGAACGCTGCAAACCGAGGCGGGATCTTTTTGGTCTGCAGCGAACTGGGTAGACCAGTGCGCTACGGGGGTTCCATTCAGATCGGCGAGCATCATACGAAGGCGCGTTCCGCCAATGTCGGCGGCAGCGACGTATCCGTGCGTTGCGTTGAACTGGATCAACTCGGGAGGACGTCCGCCGGAAGATTCTCCCTCGCCAAGTGTCTCTACTAAGCCGAGCGCTTCGATCTGCGCGATAGCCGAGGAAACTGTAGGAGCAGAGAGACCGGAGGAGCGAACGAGGTCCGCCTTCGAGCAGGGACCGTGCGCGCGGAGAAGTTGCAGAAGGGTGCGGCAGTTCGCAAAGCGCAGATGCGCTGGCCGCGAAGGCTGTGTCTCTGGCGGATTAAAAATACCCGTCGCCATTCTGCTTGGATTCTCCATAGTGTGCGTGGCTAGATTATAAACAAACTTTACAAAGATGCCAGCGAATGATATCAACCCAGTACCACATACATTTTGAAGGAGCACCCGAATGGCGGTTGGTCAGAAGGATCAGGCGGCGCAAAAGCGTTGGATTGCAGTGTTGCTTGCGGGCACAATGGCGCTTTTGCCGGTTATTGGCGACGCCCAGGCGGTCAAAGAGACGTACCAACCGGCTTCGGCCTATCCCCTGATGATCGATCGCGGTTCGGCTGGCCTGTGGCAGAGCCTGCAGAAGCTGAACACGCGCGCCAGCCTGTTGATGGTCGTCGCGCATCCTGACGACGAGGACAGCGGCATGCTGGCCTTCGAAAGCCGTGGAAATGGCGTCGATACCTCTCTTCTGACGCTGAATCGCGGCGAAGGCGGGCAGAATGTCATGACCGGGAACTACTGGGACGAGCTTGGCATCATGCGTACGCAAGAGCTTCTGGCGGCGGGCGACTACTTCGGAGTCCACCAGTACTTTAGCCGCGTCGCCGATTTTGGTTTCTCGAAGACCCTGGAAGAGGCACTGAAGCAGTGGGGGCATGATCGCGTTCTGGCGGATGTCGTCCGCCAGGTGCGCATCTCGCGTCCCCTGGTGATTAATAGCGTGTTTGCGGGAAATGTCTCTGACGGCCACGGCCATCACCAGACGGCCGGCGTTATGGCGCAGGAGGCCTACAAGCTGGCTGGCGATCCAAAGGTCTTTCCGGAGCAGATCAAGGCCGGTCTGCGTCCGTGGAGCCCCTTGAAGGTGTATGCCCGTGTTCCGTTTGCTACGGTCGATCAGCGCGGCATCTTCGACTACGCGACGGGCCACTGGGAGCCCGTTCGCTTCAAGAACTACGTCACCGGCGAGTACATTGAAGGCGTTCCGACGGCCACGCTGAAGATCCCCGAGGGTGGTTATAACCCTCTCTTCGGACGCAGCTATCTCGCCATCGCGCGTGAAGGTTTGGACAAACAGAAGTCGCAGACAGGCGGCGTGGCCATTCCGGTGACGCGTCCCTTCGATTCGCCGTATCACCTCTATGCTTCGCGCGTTCCCTCGCAGGTGGGGCATCTTCCGCAGCAGGAAGAGAGTTACTTCAACGGAATCGATATCTCGCTCGCTGGCATTGCGAGCTATGCACCCGCAGCAGAGCAGGCGAAGTGGAGCGGTGCGTTGCAGCCGATTCAGGCCAGCGTCGACGATGCCACGAATGCCTTCGATGCAACAGATCCTACGAAGTCCGCGCCCGCGCTCGCCAAGGGTTTGGAGGCGACCCGTGCCCTGCGCGCGCAGATTGCGGCCAGCTCTCTGGATGTCGACGCGAAGTACAACATGGATCACGAGCTTGGGATCAAGGAAGCCCAGTTCAACCAGGCTCTGACGCAGTCGCTCGGTGTCTCTCTTCTGGCAACGGTGGCGAGCGGGACGATTCCGGCGCGCATGGGACCGATGGGCGATATGAGCAACCAGCCTACGTTCCAGACCGTGGTGGCAGGGCAGGCCTTTGGCGTGAATGTTCACGTGGCCGACCAGGGAACGAAGCCGCTGCACATCGAATCCGCCACGGTAGAGCCCACGGACGGCAAGAACTGGAAGCTGACCACTGCCGCGCCGATGACGGGGGAGATCGCTGCAGGAAAGGCGAGCGATGTTGTGGTGAAGGCAGTTGTTCCGCAGGATGCGGGCATCACGCGTCCTTACTTCAGCCGCCCCAGCCTGGAGCAGCCCTTCTACGATCTGCAGCAGCCGCAGTATCTTGGCTTGCCGACGATGCCGTATCCGCTGCTCGCCCGCGTGGTCTACAGCTTCAACGGTGTGAAGGCAGAAGTGCGCGGTGTAGTGCAGACGACGCATCGCCTGAACGGCGGCGGACCCACGCTGGAACCTCTACTTGTGGCACCCGCGATCTCTGTGCGCGTGGCTCCGCTGGCTGGCGTGATTCCCATGGACGGCGAACTGGTCAGGGTGCATGTCACCATTGGCAGCAGCATCAAAGGCCCTGCAAAGGGTGAGGTAAAGCTCAATCTGCCTGCCGGTTGGACCTCGTCTCCTGAGACCGCCAGTTTTGCTACTTCGCGCGACGGTGATGAGCAGGGCATTGACTTCACCGTCACCACAAAGAACGTGCAGGCGAAGCGGTATGACCTGACGGCCGTTGCGACGTATGAGGGAAAGAAGTTCACCGAAGGCTTCATCACGATTGGCTACCCCGGCCTGCGTCCCTACCCGATGTATCGCAAGGCGGAGTACAAGGCCACGGGCGTCGATGTGAAGGTAGCTCCGGGTTTGAAGGTCGCCTACATCATGGGTACGGGAGATGATGTGCCTGCGGCGCTGGCAAACCTTGGTGTTCATGTGACGCAGTTAAGCGCAGAAGACATTGCATCCGCCGATCTGAGTGTGTATGACTCGATCGTGCTTGGCGTGCGCACGTACGCTGCACGTCCGGAGCTGCGCGCACTCAACGATCGTCTGCTGCAGTACGTGAAGGACGGAGGCGTGGTGGTGACGCAGTATCAGACTCCCGAGTTCGACCACAACTACGGCCCGTATCCTCTCTCCTTGCCAGCGGATGCGGATAAGGTCGTAGAGGAGGACTCCAAGGTGACGATCCTCGCTCCGTCGGATCCGCTGCTGAACTGGCCGAACAAGATCGTCACGGCGGACTTCGACCATTGGGTCGAAGAACGCGGTCATGGCTTCCTGCGTAGCTGGGATCCGCAGTACATCGCGCTGACAGAGATGCATGACAAGGACCAGGACCCGCAGAAGGGAGGTCTCGTCTACGCACCGTATGGCAAGGGGTTCTACGTGTACATGGCGTACGCCTTCTTCCGCGAGATGCCGGAGGGTGTTCCGGGGTCGTTCCGCATTATGGCGAACCTGATCAGCGCCAAAAAGAATCCACATCTGCCCCACGCTCAATAAGCGTGATTTGGCGGAAGGGGAGCCTCTTCATGGGGCTCCCTTTTTTTGCGCCCGGGTTTCGAAACTGTATTTGCGCGTCTCCGTCCAATCAGATATGTCTTTTCTTCGTTCGCTCGCGGCTGCTGGTCTGCTCTCTGCTTCTCTTGCTTTTTCCCAAACTACCCCGGATGGGGAGAAGGCCCCGGTTGCGCCGACGGTCAATGTGAATGCGCGCCTGGTGACTGTGCCTGTGACCGTGCGGGATAAAAAGGGGCAGCTCGTCGCTACGTTGAAGCAGGAAGACTTCACCATCTCGGAAGATGGCAAACCGCAGGTGATCCGGTACTTTGACCGTGATAGCAACCTGCAGCTCACGCTGGGCCTCCTGGTGGACGTAAGTGGCAGCCAGCGCGAGGTGCTGGACGAAGAACGCTCGGCGAGCTCTTCGTTTCTGGACAACATGCTGGTGGCGGATCGCGATCAGGCGTTCGTGATCGAGTTCGGCCGTACTGTCGAACTGCTAACGGACGTGACCCAGTCCATCCCCAAGCTCCAAAGCGGGTTGAAGCAGGTGGACACGCAAACCAGTCGTCCGCAGTTCTCGAACAATGGAGATCCTAACGACAACAGCAATAGCGGCGGCAGCTCACAGCGGGGACGACGGGGCGCGGGTGGCGCGGGCACGGCGCTTTATGACGCGATCTTCCTCGCCTCGGACGAGGTGATTCACAAGCAGCAGTTTCGCAAGGCGCTGATTCTTCTGACAGACGGCGAGGATAATGGCAGCAAGGAGAGCCTATCCAGCGCGATTGAAGCCGCCCAGCGCGCCGACACCGCCGTCTATTCGATTTATTTCAAGGGAGAAGAGCACAACGACACCTCCAACCGTCGTCCCAGCTTTGGCGGTGGCGGATTTCCGGGTGGCGGTGGAGGTCGTCACGGAGGCGGCGGTGGGCAGGGTGGCGGGCAGCAGCAGCGCACGCACGTCGATGGCAAGAAGATCCTACAGCGCATTTCGGATGAGACGGGTGGACGCTTCTTCGAGGTCTCCAAGAAGGAATCCCTGGCAGAGATCTATAAGCAGATTGCCCAGGAGCTGCGCAGCCAGTACCGCATCGGATTTACGCCGACGGACCAGGAAGAGGGGTACCACAAGCTCCTGGTCGATACACCCAAAGACCATAAGCTTTTCCTGCAGACGCGGGAGGGTTATTACACTGGCTCGGGGAGTAACTCGAAATAGCGCGTTGCGCGGAACGGCACGACGGCATCTTAAGGAAATATGTTGCAGAAGCGCCTTCTGAATTCGCCCATCGAACGTGTCCCGCACCTTGAAATCCTGATCGACGGTCGCTCCGTGCCTGCTGCAGAGGGAGAACTTCTCATCGAGGTACTCAACCGTGCGGAGAAAGCGGTCAATGATGCGCTCCTTTCCGACGCGAAAAACTCGGGACTGGCGGGAGCGCGATCCGTTCCGCAGGTTTGTTATCTGAGCCAGATGGGGCCGATTGAGACCTGCGATACCTGCATGGTGGAGGTCAATGGGCAGCTTGTACGTGCCTGCAGCACGGAGGTTATGCCAAAGATGCAGGTGCTCTCCGTTTCCCATCGTGCCGATGCGGCGCAACGTGAAGCGATGGATCGTATCCTGCAGAACCACGACCTCTACTGCACTGTTTGCGACAACAACAATGGCAACTGCACCGTCCACAACACCACGGGCGAGATGAGCATCCAGCATCAGCAGCGGCCGTTTCTGCATAAACCCTACGAGCAGGATCACTCCAACCCTTTTTATCGCTACGATCCCGACCAGTGCATTCTCTGCGGTCGCTGTGTAGAGGCCTGCCAGGATGTGCAGGTGAATGAGACGCTCACCATTCGCTGGGAAGATGAGCACCCGCGCGTGCTTTGGGATGGTGGCGAACAGATCGCGGGTTCGAGCTGCGTGAGCTGTGGCCACTGCGTCACGGTCTGCCCGTGTAATGCATTGATGGAAAAGAGCATGCTGGGCGAGGCAGGATACTTCACGAACCTTCCCACGAGTGTGCTCGACGACATGATCGAAGTGGTCAAGGGCGTGGAGCCAGAGACGGGCTATCCCGCGATCATGGCGATCTCGAATATCGAGTCGCATATGCGCGAAGCACGCACGAAGCGCACCAAGACCGTATGCACCTACTGCGGTGTGGGTTGCAGCTTCGAGGTTTGGACCAATGAGCGCCACATTCTGAAGATCGAGCCCAGCGAAGGTCCGGCCAATGGGATCTCCACCTGCGTGAAGGGCAAGTTCGGATACGAGTTCGTTAACTCGAAGGACCGCCTGCACAAGCCGCTGATCCGCGATGGAAATACCTTCCGCGAGGCGGAGTGGGACGAGGCGCTGACGCTCATTGCTTCGAAGTTCAAACAGTATATGAAGACCAACGGCCCGGATTCGCTGGCCTTCATTGCTTCGTCGAAGTGCACGAACGAAGAGAGCTACCTGATGCAGAAGCTCGCGCGAGCCGTAGTGGGCACCAACAACATCGACAACTGCAGCCGCTACTGCCAGACTCCTGCCACCATGGGTTTGCAGCGTACGGTCAAGTACGGAGGTGATGCGGGATCGATTGCGGACATCGAGATGGCCGGTCTCGTCATCGGCATCGGGACGAATACCAGCGAAAGCCACCCTGTGCTGGCGACGCGCGTGAAGCGTTCGCATAAGTGGCGCGGACAGCGGCTCATCGTCGCCGATTTGCGCAAGCATGAGATGGCGGAGTGCGCGGATCTCTTCTTCCAGCCAAAGCCAGGCACGGACATGGTCTGGCTCTCCGCTGTCACGAAGTACATCTTCGACCAGGGATGGGAGAAGCGCGAGTTCATCGATCGGTGGGTCAATAAGGCCGAAGAGTATCGCGACAGCTTGGAACCGTTCACGCTGGAGTTCGCGGAGGAGACCACCGGCATCCCGATCGAGACGCTGAAGACTGTTGCGCGCGAGATCGTCGCGGCGGATGGCGTCTGCATCCTGTGGGCGATGGGCGTGACGCAGCACTGTGGCGGCTCGGATACCTCCACCGCGATCAGCAACCTGCTTCTCGTGACGGGCAACTACGGCCGTCGCGGCGCGGGTGCTTATCCGTTGCGTGGACACAACAACGTGCAGGGCGCGAGTGACTTCGGCTCCATGCCGAATCTCTACCCCGGCTATCAACTCGTCGACGACGATGCCGTGCGCGCGAAGTTCGAAGCTGCGTGGGGGGTGAGCCTACCTGTGACCAAGGGGCTCGACAATCACGAGATGATTCGCGCGGTCCACCAGGGCAAGCTGAAGAGCCTGTATATCAAGGGCGAAGATACTGTGACCTCCGACGCGAATGCGAACGACGTGGAACAGGCGCTCTCGCAGGTGGACTTCCTCATCGTGCAGGACATCTCGTTCTCTGAGACAGCGCGCTTTGCGGACGTCGTGCTGCCTGCGTCACCCTCGCTGGAGAAAGACGGAACCTTCGTCAGCACCGAGCGTCGTATCCAGCGTCTCTACAAAGCGATGGAGCCGCTTGGCGATTCGCGACCGGACTGGCAGATCCTCCAGATGATCGCCAACGCAATGGGCGCGAAGTGGACGTACGAACATCCCTCCGAGATCATGGACGAGGTCGCTTCGCTCACGCCGCTCTTCGCTGGCGTGAACTATCGCCGCCTCGAAGGGTTCAAGAGTTTGCAGTGGCCAGTCGCGGCGGACGGAACCGACTCGCCTTATCTCTTCAAGGACGGCTTTCCATTCCCCGACGGCAAGGCGAAGTTTCACCTGCTCGAATGGGTCGCGCCTTCGGAGGAGAGCGATGCGGAATTCGATCTTCACCTCAACAACGGACGCATGCTGGAGCACTTCGAGCAGGGCAGCATGACGTATCGTGTTCCTGGCATCAAACGGATGACGCCGACGAACTTCGTGGAGGTCTCGCCGGATCTCGCAGCGGAGCGCGGCGTAGAAGATGGAAGCAAGGTCGAGCTGAAGTCGAAGTGGGGTACGATCCGCGCGAAGGTGCTCGTGACCGATCGCGTCACAGGCAAGCAGCTCTACATGGCGATGAACAATACGGAAGATCCGGTGAACCGTCTCACGGGCGCACACGTTGACCGTGCGACACATACGCCGGCCTTCAAGGAATGCTCGGTGAGTATGCGTATTCTGGAGCCGAAGGGCAGATCTCCGCTGATGTGGGAGAACTTCCGCAACGGACATCGCACACCGCAGCAGGGCGTGGAAGTGGAACGCAAGTGGGCGCGCGAAGATTATCGCCTCCCGGGCCTCGCGCTCAGCGATCAACTCGTACAGATCAACACGACCAAAGTTTAGGAGAACCACGTGGCTGCTCCGATTGCATTTGAACCAAGACCCATTGATCCAACGCAGGAACTGCAACGGCGCCTTGCCGCTGCGCCAGTGCAGCACGCGGAAGCGCTGCTCGTCGTCTACGACCTCATACAAGAGGCGCACGATAAGGGTTTGCTCGATGCTCTTCACGGTGTCGTGCATGCACGCGATGCGGTCTTTGAAGAACTGGCGACAGGAGCGAAGCAGCCGCCGGTGATAGCAGCGATACGCAATCTCGTGAGTCTCAGCAAAATCCTCAGCACGATCAATCCTGAGGCGCTCTCCTGCGCGGTAGCTGAAGTAGAAAAGGAGTCCAAGAGTGCGGAACCACCAACGCTTTGGCAGATCTTCCGCCGCACGCGCACGCCGGAGGCACGGCGTGGACTCGGTCTCATGACGTCGCTCCTCGCAGGCCTGGGCCGGCGTAGCTAGTTTGTCATCCCTTCGCTTCGCTACGGGATGACAAAACGTGTTGTGGCAGGTAAAACCTACTGCAGCGGTCGAGGGGCGAAGTATCCCTTACGAGTGTGGACCGTGTAGCGCTGGTCCACCGCCTTCAGATAGATCGGTCGAAACGCTCCATCCTGCTTGAAATCTGCGGGGCGATACTGCAGCAGGTACTGCGATCGCAGCTCTTCTTCGATCGAATGAAATCCATTGGCAACATCTTCAATCCGATTGGGGAAGAAGACGCGCCCGCCGGTTGCATCTGCGATGCGGCGGAGGACTTCGTCGGCGGAATCTTTTGTTGGGCTGATGTTTGTGGAGATCGTATAGACGATCGTCTCCGCGCGCTGGCACATCTTGATCGCGTCGTTCTCTTGCGCGCGCGACTGGTTGTCGTGTCCGTCGGAGACGACGATGAGAGCGCGGCGTACGGTGTTGCTCTCCTTCAGCGTCAGCATCTGGTCGCGGCAAGTTGTGTACAGAGCGTCGAAGAAGGCGGTGCCTCCGCCCGGTCGCAGCTTGTGGATGGCCTGGTTCAGGAGATCCACGCTGTTGGTGTAGTCCTGCGCGAGGTCAGTTTTCACATCGAAGCCCATCACGAAGGCGGCATCGCCACGGTGCAGGACCTGCAGAAAGAACTCGGTGGCTGCGTCCTGCTCAAACTGAAAGCGCTGGCGTATGGAACCAGAGGTGTCCATCATGACGCCGACGCGCAGGGGGAGGTTTGTCTGCTGCGTAAACTTGATCACGCGCTCGGGTGGACGGTTGTCGTCCAGAAGACCGAAGTCCTGCTGGCGCAGACCTGTGACGAAGCGGCCGTTCTTGTCGGTTACGGTAAAGATCTGGCTGACTTCGCGCGCAAAGGTGGTGATTGTCGGCGCGGTGGCTACTGTGCCGTCCGGAGCGGCGGGGCGCTGCTGAAGCTCTGGCGCAGGCGTGGTTTGTGATGGTGCAGTCTGGGCCGGCGCGGCCTGGGCAGGTGGTGTGGCCGGAACGGAAGGCGTGGCTGGTGCTCCCGTCTGCGCGGTGGCAGCGAGGGAGACGAGCAGAAAGGAAGCGGCAAAGATGCGGGTGGGAATCACGGGTGTGATTCTACCAAGCCAGGGCCTTCATGCGTTTTTTTACTCCTTCGGTTTGGGAGGCAGCGAGCGCAGACGATCCAGCAGTTCGGTCAGATCCGCAGGTAACTCAGCTTCGAGGTCAAGCTCCTCACCCGTGATCGGATGCGCCAGACGAAGCTCTTTCGCATGCAGAAAATTCCGGGGCAGGGTGGCGCGATCGCCGTCTTCAGGGCGGTGCAGCCCCACGATGCGCGCAGGCGCGCCGTAGAGCGTGTCGCCCACGACGGGATGACCGATGGCCTGCATGTGTACGCGGATCTGGTGCGTGCGCCCGGTTTCGATTAGGACCTCCAGCAACGTGAACTTGCCTGCGGAGGTATCCAGACGCTCCAGAACCTCGTAGTGCGAGACCGCCGCGCGTGCCTCATAGAGCTTCGGTTCCTTCATCGGCTCGCGCTCTTCAGGGTGCAGTTTGGAGGGCGTGCCGGGGCTTTCGGTGGTCATCCAACTCTGGCGCGAACGCGTTGTCATGCGTGTTCTGCGGATGGGGTCGCGACCAATGGGCAGATTGATCGTGCCGCGATCGCGCTCTGCATTGCCGCGCGCTTTTGCACCGATCTCGCCATGCACTAGCGCAAGATAGCGTTTTTCCAGCGAGCGGTCGGAGAACATCTCGCCCAGCGCACGATGCGTGCGGTCGTTCTTCGCCACCATGATCAGGCCCGAGGTCTGCTTATCCAGGCGATGCACGATGCCCGGGCGAAGCTCTCCGCCCACGCTCGACAGGTTCACGTTGAAGTGATGCAGAAGGGCGTTCACCAGCGTTCCGCCGCTGCGCGCGTCGTCGGTCAGGCCGGAACCGGCATGTACCATCATGCCTGCGGGCTTGTCGATGACGGCCATGTGCTCGTCTTCGTAGACGATCTTCAATGGGATGTCTTCCGCCATCGCCTTCAGCGGAGCGGGGCGTGGTTCGCCTTCAATCTCAATGCGCTCGCCGCCCAGCAGCTTCAGCTTGTTCTTTGCGGTTTTTCCGTCGACGCGCACCTGTCCCTGCTCGATGAGCAGCTGCACGCGTCCGCGCGAGATGTCGGGCATGGCCTTGGCGAGGTAGGCGTCCAACCGAAGTCCAGCAGCGGCGGCATCTGCGCTGAAGCTGCGGATGTCGCCCTCGGACTCGATATCTTCGTCTTCGAGGACGGGTACCGGGACGGGCGCTTTGACCTTGGGCTGCGCGGGAGTCTGTCCTGCAGGGGTTTCTCCGGGAGACGTCTCCGCGGGCTCCTCTCCCTCGGCAACGACGGGGTCTACGCCACGCTGTGCGCGGTAGAGGTGTTTGACTGTCTGTCGTCGTTTGCCCTTGGGCAACATGTTTTTAGAGGGCACGCTGATGCTCCTTCGACTGCAGCAAAAGAGCGCCGCCACTTACTACGATACAGAGCAGAAGGTACTGATCCACGCGAAGGCCTGCAAAAACCGTTCCAGCCTCGATCGGAGCGGGGCGCACGCAGTCGATGAGAAAGCGCGCGGCTGCGGACAGCATGACGGTTCCACCCAGGACTTCACCGGCGTGTCGCCTGCGCGGTAGATACCAGATGCCCAGCCCAGCGATCAACAGATGCGCCACGGCGCTGTAGAGCGCCACCGGATGTGATCCAATGCCATTGGCGCTGTGCAGCGATGGCACCAAGCGTCCAAAAGCGCCTGTTGTGGCCGAACCGATATCGTTTCCGGCCATCAGGTCGCCAAAGTGAAGGAACGCCGCCAGAAGCATCGCTGCAGGCGCAACAGCGTCTCCCAATACGCGCAGGGGGAGCCTGCGATACATCGCGTAGGCCACGCCAGAGAGAACGCTTACACCGAGACCAAAGCGCGTCACCGTGGGCAAGGTGAGAATGAGCAGTGGATAGAGGCGGAACGCCCGAAGGTTTTCTACTGCGAGCACAATGCGCGAGACCACCAGCGTGCCGGTGATAGCGGCCAGGCAGGCGCTCCACACCGCGTCTTCTTCCAGACCGGCTACGCGCGCGTTGCGTGCGGCGAGCACCATCGCAAGCACAAGACCCAGCGCCGCTACTGCACCGTAGGTCTGCAGGGTGACGGGTCCAAGATGAAAGAGATGTGGATGCATGGCGTACTAACTCTGTGAGAAAGAAGCACTCAGGAGACCTGGCGCAATAGAGGAGAAGAAAACTGACCCGCTCAGCCGTGCAGCGAGGCGCTGGTGAACCCGTCTAGGACGGCGGGACTCGGCCGTGGCTCTTTAGGCATTCCGGACTGGCGGACATTGCGCACCGAACCATGTATACGAGCTAAGCCCCTGTTCAATGAATGTTGGTTCAACCAGCGTGATTCGCCATACCTGCCTTGCAGGCCAGTTCTCTGGATGGATGCTACGCGGGGCGTCCCGGAATGGCAAGCCGTCACTCTCCAGTTCCGCATGCCAAGAGGGTGCCATGTGGGCTTTGTTCGTTGTTCCGTGCCAGTAGGCACCAAAACGAAGTTACCGGACTGCTGTCATGTCGTAGAATGCCGTCTTCGTTGAAGAGGAGAGATGGAATTGAAACCAACATGATGTTTTCATTGCAGGTGCGCCGGTCGTAACAGCCAATTGCCGGAGATTTCAATCCGGCATATGATTTCGTTTCGCTTCTTCTCTGCTGGATGCAGCGCAGAGAAACACTTGGGTTAAGGGTGATGTCATGGACAGACACTACACAAATGCCGAGAAGAGTTCTGTAGTGGGAAACGGGACCGTGTCGGAGAAGGCCGTAGATCCCGTCTCTTGCGAACTGGAAAGAATCCGAAACCTGGCGTACCTCATACAGCGAGATGGGTCGACCACTGTGCACATACGTGCCTACGCAGCTGAGATCGATCAGGCGGCACATCTGCTCGAGAACGATCTGCAGATGAAACGGGAGTAGTTTTCAGAGGCCGCGCACTTTGGCGAGCCGAGAGGAAAGCTGCAAGAGGCGAGCATCTGCGCATGCCCGAAAGCTCTCGCGCGCAGACGCAATAAGTCGAATAAAAATAGAGTGCTGCCTTTTCGAATAGTCCGGTTTTCTGGCCATACTCTTCGTCACTCCGGTCTGTCGGTCGAAATGACGGGGTTGGTGCCCCAAATCAACCTGCGATGCGTTCCAAAAGAACTTCGTCTAGCAGACCATTCAACGAACCAGCACGGCTGCGCACTGAACTCTGGGTCCGGTCCAGCGATCCCAGCAGCTCCGTATGCAGGCGCCGCATCTCTACCAGCTCATCCGCGATATTCAGGGCGGCGAGTACGGCCACTCGCAGCGAATCCACGGTGGAACCGTGCGACGACACCGCGCGCATCTTCGCGTCCACGATCGAAGCCAGTTGCTCGATATGCTCCGGATCGATGCCGCGCAGGCGATAGACCTGGTCGTAGATGTCCACGGAGACCGAACGCGGTACGGGTTGCTCGTTCCTCTCTTCGTCCATAGTTTCTCCAGAGGCTTAAAGAAGCTCGTCCAGCTGTTGCAGCATGGTATCCACGCGGGATCTGACAGACTCGCGCTCTTGTTTCAACCCGGCCAGTTCCACGGAGAGCGAAGAAACCTCTTCGTTCGTCATCTCCAACTCTTCACGCAACTGCTTCACCTGGGCCTCAGCCGAGGCACGCTTTTCGCGTTCCTGCTTGATCAGTTCCACTGTGCGCATAACGCGCTGTTCCAATGCCTGAAATTCGTCGACGCTTACCGTCGGTGTGGACATGCTGTAGTGCCTCGCAATCTCTTAATCGATCTTCTCTTGAAGTATAGAACCGGGATTTTCCACCGGCGTTCGTGAATCGCATGAGGGGAACCTCATTCGACTCCCCCGCAAAAGAATTAAAGAACAGAGATTTTTTGCTTCATTCTTTCGCGATGTATGGGCCGCCCGGCTGCGCCACGGGATGAGAAAATTTGCTTCGTGCCCCATTCTTCTTTCATCCGTCTCGCCGTCTGCGCCGCCGTCCTCCTCAGCCTTCCCCTCACTGCCCAAACTTCAAAGCCCAACGACGACCTCCTCTTCCAGACCTCGCAGGGTTGGAGTCCGCGCGTCAACGTGGAATCCGGAACGGTCATGGTCTACGGCATCGACGACAGTACAACGGAGCGCATCCAGAGCTGGCGCGACCACGGCTACCGCGTCACCGTGATGACCGGCGTCGCCTGGGGCCGCTACGGGGACTATCTTCGGGGCGACTTCGACGGCAAGGAGCACTGGAACGAGACGCAGCAGGAGAAGTCCGGCAAGCTCATCCTTCACAGCGGACGCGAGGTTCCGTACGTCGCTCCCTCGGAGAGCTACGGACGCTATCTTTCTGTAGGTGTCACCAGGGCGCTTGATGCCGGTGCGCAGGCGATTTATCTGGAGGAGCCCGAATTCTGGGCACGCGCAGGCTGGTCGGACTCGTTCAAGAAAGAGTGGCAGAGTTACTACAAAGAGCCCTGGCAGGCGCCGGATAGTTCACCCGACGCGCAATATCGCGCTTCGAAGCTCAAATACTTCCTCTATCGCCGCGCCCTCGCGCAGGTCTTCGACTCGGTAAAGGCGTGGTCCACAGCTCACGGCAAACACATCCCCTGCTACGTTGCCACGCATTCGCTGATCAACTACGCGCAGTGGCAGATCGTCTCGCCAGAGTCTTCGCTCATCCACGTTGGCGCGGATGGATACATCGCTCAGGTCTGGACGGGGACGTCGCGCGAACCGAACGTCTATGAAGGCGTTCGCAAGGAGCGGACCTTCGAGACGGCCTTTCTGGAGTACGGCGCGATGCAAAACCTCGTCCGCGCTTCGGGCCGCAGGATGTGGTTTCTTAACGACCCTATCGAGGACAACCCGAACCATTCCTGGACCGACTATCAACGCAACTGGGAGAGCACGCTGATCGCTTCGCTTCTGCAGCCGGACATCGCCAGCTACGAGGTTCTGCCCTGGCCCGACCGCATCTTCGGACCGCGCGGCCTTTATCCGACTTCGGAGCCGACGGAGGCCAATCCTCATCACGCAAAGGCCGCGATCCCATCAACGTACGAGACGGAGCTTCAGACCGTCTTCCACTCCCTGGGCGACATGCGCCAGCCTGCGCAGTGGCTCATCTCCGGCACGCCTGGCATCGGTGTGCTTGTTTCAGACACGCTGATGTTCCAGCGAGCGCAGCCTCTGCCTTCCGATCCGAATCTAGGAAATGTCTACGGTCTCGCCCTGCCTTTGCTCATGCACGGTATCCCTGTGGAGCCTGTCCAGATCGAAAACGCGTATTCCTCTCAAAGTCCAAAGCCGCAAACCCTGGATCACTACAAAGTCCTTCTCCTGACCTACGAAGGCCAGAAGCCTCCCGATTCCGCCTTTCACCCGGCGCTTGCAGCGTGGGTACGTGCGGGCGGAGCACTTGTTGTTCTGGATGACGACAAAGATGCTTACAACCGCGCCACGGACTGGTGGAATACGGGCACGCATCACGACGCCACACCGCGCGAAGACTTGTTTCAGCAACTCGGCCTCGACCCTCAAGCCGAGGGTTTGCATCGCGTAGGGAAGGGCATCGTCCTCTACGCCGCCAAATCTCCCTCCGCGCTGACCTATGACAAAGCCGGAGCAGAGACTGTCCGCGACCTTACCCATCAGGCCGCAACGGCGGTGCATCTTCCCTGGAAAGAGACGACAGCCCTCGCCCTTCGTCGCGGCCCTTACCTGATCGCCGCCGGTCTCGACGGCGACGCTGCACCGCAGGCCATTCCCGGCCGGTTTCTCAATCTCTTCGACCCACATCTTGCGGAGACCACCAGCTTCGCGATTATCCCGGGAACCCGCGCTCTGCTTTTGGATCTCAATGCAAAACAGGCGAACCCTGCCACCGCAAAGATCCTTGCCGCCTCCGCCAAGATTACGAAGGTTGAAAGCACACCGCATAGGCTTACCTTTGTCACTTCCGGTATCGAAGGCCGCGACGACAGCGACCTGACCGCCGTAGCGATTCACCTGCCCCGCGCCGCAAAGCAGGTCGCCATCGACGGCAAGACGATTCAATCCACCTACGCCCAGCAGGTTCTTCGGCTTGAATTTCCATCCCGGGCCAGGCCACAAACCATTGCCATTACTTTCTAGCGAAGGCCGCAAAGCCACGGAGTAAAATCGCCGCATGGAAAGCCTCTTTGCCGGTCTGCCCATGCCGCTCCGCATCAAGCCCGCCCGTCCCATGACGGACGAGGAGCTGATGCGTTTCTGCGAGCAGCATGACGAGCTTGCGGTGGAGCGGGAGCCCAATGGTGATCTCACTGTGATGACACCTGCTGGATCGGGTTCCAGCTTTCGCAACTCTGAGCTTTGTGCCGAACTGCGCAACTGGGCGCAGGAGGATGGTCGAGGACTCGTCTTCGAATCGAGCGCAGGTTTTACGCTCCCAGACGGCTCCGTACGTGCCGCGGAAGCAGCGTGGCTTTCCCATCGCAAGTGGAACGCCCTCACGCGGGAGCAGCAGGAGTCCTACGCTCCCGCCTGTCCGGAGTTCATCGTTGAACTCAGGTCCAAAACGGACAGTCTTTCGACGCTCCAGCAAAAGATGGAGCAGTGGATCGCCAATGGCGCTGAACTCGGCTGGCTCGTTGACCTTTTTGAAAAGGCCGTTCACATCTACCGGCCGGGTCGGACGCCCGAAATTCTGGATAAGATCTCGCTGGTTTCAGGAGAAGGACCGGTTGCGGGGTTCGTACTTCCACTGGACCGGATCTTCACAAAGTAGTAGAAGGCATCCCTGGCGCAGGGCAAAAGGGAAAGGATGTGCCACTTTCCGCCACGGTGGGAATAAAAATCGGAGAGTGCGCTCGGAAAACGCGAAAGATTGGACCTTCGCTGTCTTGAATTTGGCAAAGCAAGTGCTTCAGGAGCATGGGTACCTCACAATACTTTTGGAGTTGTCCAGTGAAACTAAGATTTCTTTCGCCGCTCGTTCTAGGGCTCTGCCTTGTTCTCTCTCCCCTCGCCAAAGCCGACTCCATCTCGCTTGAGTCTCACATTGGTAACAAGTACACCTACGACCTCAACCTGGACAGCAACTTTAACGTCTTCATTCTGGATGGCTTCAGCCTCACGGGGCTCTCCGGTGTGACGAATGCCAAGCTTAGCGGTCCACTCAATAGCATCTTCGACGTCGCTTTCAACTCCACGAGCGTCATCGTCTCTACCATCCTTGGCAGCTCTTTCAACTTCCACGCTCCTTACAGTATCGGCACGTTGACCCTCACCTCGGCCGCACAGACTGGCCTGGTGAACTTTACCATTCTGGACAGCAATGGCCTCTTCTGTGGAACTGTGGGCGGACCGGCGGGAACTGGAATCGCACCAACCCCGGAACCCGGCAGCCTGCTTCTTCTTGGCACCGGTGTGCTTGCGGCGGTGGGTTCGATGAAGCGGCGCTTTCAGACTGCCTAGTCTTACTGCGATTTGCGATGAAACGGCCAATCCTGAAAGGGATTGGCCGCTGTTTTTTGGTGTTGATTTGGCTACTGCACTGTGACCGTCACTGTCTTCGTCGTTCTTCCGAAGTGGTTCGTGGCATAGATGGTATAGGTCGTGGTTATGGCGGGCTTCACCGTTACCGTGTTGCCGCGCACCGGGCCGACGGAGGGCGAAACGATGACGGAGGAGGCGTTCGTCTGTCCCCATCTCAGTACAACGGGAGAGCCGGCCGTTGGTTTTACTCCCGCAGCGCGGCTTGCCGTAAAGCTGCTGATGGCAGGCACGCTTCCCTTTGGAATGGTTGACGAGGTAATCGGCGTTCCCATCCGGACGACTTCGAAGGCGGATGCCGGAACCTGGCCGAGTGCATGAAGGTCGTCGTTATCCCATCGGTCGTCGGTTGTGCCGCTGATGTACATGTTGCTGCCGTTATCTGCGAGGATCATCCCGTAGTTTTTCAGCGCCGTCAGAATGACCTTCGTCTGCGGCGTAAAGCCTGAGATGTCGTAATTCGCCTTGAGTCTCAGGCGTGCTCCCATCGGCAACCGGTTCGAAGCCGTGGAATTGGAGGCGTAGTGTGTTGCGGGTGCCAGGTAGGCGGCACGTGTGTTTTGCACGGTAAATCTCAGCGCGTGCTTAATCTCCCCTGCGGCAACCTCGTCGTATCGCGCAAGGCCGGGAAAGATGGGCAGACCCGCCGCATCGGCGGAGGTCCACTGATAGGGACGGTCTGTATTGCTCAACATGTCCCATATCGAACCGGAATCGGCATTCCACGAGCCTTCTCCCTGCAGAGAGGCGTTGTAGAGCTCGTAGAGGAAACACGTGTCCCGATCCAGCACCAGCACATGGCGATCACCATCCGCGTTACTTGGATACCCTTCAACACGCGCCGAAGCGGGAATCGGCATCCCTCCCGGGTCGCTCTGTGCTCCATAGGCCTGGTAACGGACAGGGACGATTCTCTGCCCGCTTACGACGGTATAAGGGATACCCATTGTGGATCCGTTATAGGTGCCAGCACCAAAATCCGGGTGCAACTTGCTCGCCCCAAGCTGCGCAATCAAAGCTGCGGAGTTCGGATCGACGCTGGCCCTGGAGATGTTGCTTTGCCATGGATCGGTTGTAGGAAAAGGAATGAAGCCATTCAGGCCAGCGGATGCCCCGATAGACATATCGCTGCAGTTGGCTAATGGCACAGGAGCGGCGGCGTGCATAGCAAAGGAGCTTGCTGCCATCGCAGCGCAAAGAATAAGTGCGGTGTATCGAAACTGCATTCAGAACCCTCTTTTCTATGGTGTCTTGCTCCAAGGCAGCTGGAGGAGCAAAGCTCAAAAGAAAGAGGTGCAGAAGGGAAGAGTGACCCGATGTTTCCCGGGCCCACTTCCACTATGCCTGATCGGGCTGTGGATAGTAGGTGGATAGTAGAACGATTAACCCAGCTGTAAAGAGGAAATCAGGAGGCATTGAGCCAATGTTTGTCTTCGAACCGGGGCTCGGCTTGCATTCCGGCAGAATCTGCGGCATACTCGTAAGAGCGCCCAGAGCCCCGGTTCTGGGCGCGTCACGTACCACGGCCGAACGGCTCATCCAGCCAGCAGTTGATTAAAAGCAATTCCGGATGAGTTCAGCACTCTACATGTGCTGCGGGTGAAGGGCGGGGCCTCGCTAGCGGTTTTCGAATTGATTAGCGCGAGTATGCCTGCTGGACTAGAGCAAACCATCAGTCCGCTTCATCCAAAGGTTCGAGCGGTGGGAGACAGGATAGAGAAAATGAAGAAGCTTTCCAAGAATGTAGCGAAGGCGCGCGCGCTCGTTGAGCCCCGCACCTATACGCTGATCGACGCCGTCCCCCTTCTCCAGAAGATCAAGTTTGCGAAGTTCGACGAAAACGTCGATATTACGCTGCGCCTGGGTGTGGACCCCCGCCATGCGGACCAGATGGTTCGCGGTACCGTCGTTCTTCCTCACGGCCTCGGCAAGACCAAGGTGGTCGCCGTCATCACCACCGGTGAAAATCTGCGCGCGGCTGAAGCTGCGGGTGCGGAGTTCGTCGGCGGCGAAGAGTTGGTTGAAAAGATTCAGAAAGAAGGTTGGACGGACTTCGACGCCCTCGTCGCGACTCCTGACATGATGCGCTCCATCGGCCGTCTCGGAAAGGTGCTCGGACCCAAGGGCCTCATGCCCAATCCGAAGACCGGCACTGTGACCACAGATGTGGCCGCCGCCGTCAAGGAGATCAAGGCGGGTAAGGTCGAGTTCCGCACGGACAAGACCGCTCTCGTGCACGTTCCCGTGGGCAAGGCCAGCTTCGATGCGCAGAAGATCATCGACAACGCGATGACCGTCATCTCTTCCGTGATGAAGGCCAAGCCGTCGGCTTCGAAGGGCAAATACGTCAAGGGGCTGTATATTTCCTCCACGATGGGCCCTGGCATCAAGCTCGATAGCTCCGTCGCCGATCTCGCCGCCAAGCAGTAAGCGGCAGGCAGCAAGCGATAGCAGCAACATTCAGACTTCCGCCGGCTACGCGCCGGCAGCATAAAGGCTAGGTTCACCATGGCAGTTTCAAGAGCAAAGAAGCACGAAAAGGTCGCACAGCTCGCCTCCGAGCTGAAGGATTCGACTTCGGCCATCATTGGCTCCTTCACCGGCCTCACGGCGGCGAAGGATTACGCCCTCCGTCAGACGGTTCGTCAGGCAGGCGGTTCCTACCGCGTCATCAAGAACAAGCTCGCGCCGAAGGCTGGCGAGGGAACGCAGATTGAGAGCGCTCTGATTGGCCTCAAGGGCGTTACGTCCGTCGCCTACACCTCGGGCGATCCTGTTGCCCTGGCCAAGGCGCTCTCCGGCTGGGTCAAGGAGAACACGGAGTTTTTCACCTTCAAGCTCGGCATCGTCGAAGGCAAGGTCATCACCGTCCAGGAGATTCAGAACCTGGCCACCCTGCCCGGCAAGGAAGAGCTCTTCTCGAAGCTCCTCTTCCTCATGCAGTCGCCTGCGCAGCGCCTCGCCACGGTCATCAACGCCACGGGACGCGATCTCGCGGTCGTCATCAACCAGGCGGTGGAAAAGGGCAAGTTCGGAGCTCCTGAGGCTCCGGCGGCAGCGGCTCCTGCGGAAGCAGGCGCAGCGCCAGCAACCGAAGCGGCACCGGAAGCAGAAGCTCCAGTCGTCGAAGCGGCTCCTCCGATCGAGGAGAAGTCCGAAGCGACCACACCTGCGGACACTGAAGGCGGATCCGCGCAGGCGGAAGCTGCGAGCACCGAGCCTCCCGTCGAGGGATAAACACTTTCGCCTCACTCTTCCGGGTGCGCGGTCTGGGCGCATCGGAAACCCGGCAGGGAAGGGCAGCCACGGTGAGAACACCCCCGCGGTCGGCAACATAAAGCAGTACGCATCATCAAGTTTAGATAAAACGGAGAAATATCATGGCGGACATTCAGCAGTTGGAAGATCAGATCGTGAGCCTCAGCCTCCTCGAGGCTTCTGAGCTCGTCAAGAAGCTCGAAGAGCGCCTCGGCGTTTCGGCAGCAGCAGCAGTTGCAGCAGCCCCGGCTGCCGGCGGCGGCGCAGCGGCTCCCGCAGCAGAAGAGAAGACCGAGTTCACCGTCATCCTCAAGGACGCTGGCGCGAACAAGATCAGCACGATCAAGGCAGTGCGCGAAGCAACTGCGCTCGGCCTCAAGGAAGCAAAGGATCTCGTTGATGGCGCTCCCAAGCCCATCAAGGAGAACGTTTCCAAGGACGAAGCAGCTGCGATTGCCAAGAAGTTCGAAGGCATCGCGACCGTCGAAATCAAGTAGTTTCGGTGCGGTCCCCGGCTCGGTTTACCGGGCCGGGGACTTTGCCTGTTTGCATGCAAATGGCTGAAGGTGTATTCTCTTTTTTGGGAATGATCGCTTTTGCCCTAGTGTGCATCTCGGGCCAGCGAATCTGACTGACCTCTTCGAGCATCAAATTCTAGACTTCCGGCGCATCCAGTCGGCCATCTCTCTCTTCCTGTGCGGCGGGGATTCAGAGATGCAGGCAAGATCACATAAGCGGCACATCCTTGAGGCGGGCGAGAGCCTCAAAGGGCGGACAGGCATTCTTTACCACAAGAACGAATCAGTGCAAAAGTCGATGATTGCGCTCCGGGGACGTCCTGTCTCTGCGGGCGCGGCGCTGTCTTTAGACATAAAGTTCACGGCAGCATAGCGGGTTAATTTGTACCCGCGGGCCGCGAACTTATGCGCGGTGTTGCGGTAAATGCAAGAAAACGCAGCAGATTCGCAGCAGAAGGATCAGAGACAATCCGCGCAGGTCGTATCTTCGCAACGAGGGCGGAGATACGAAGTTCGAAAGCGCAAACAAACCATCGGTAGATCGGGCCTAGCGCCAGAATCTACCCCTCTGATGAGCGGAAGCGCTCTTCAGGTGGCCTCGGCAAAGAAATAACAGGAGTATCGAACGATGTCCAGCGAAACGCGCGCCATCCGCAGCCGTCTCGATTTTTCGAAGATCCCCACTGCCATTCAGATCCCCAATCTCATCGAGGTTCAGCGCCGTTCGTATGAGCGCTTCCTGCAGATGGATAAGCTCCCTCAGGAGCGCGAGGACAATGGTCTGCAGTCTGTGTTCACCTCTGTTTTCCCGATTACCGATTTCCGGAACGTTTCGGAGCTCGAGTTCGTCGATTACTCCATCGGCAACTGGGAGTGCAAGTGCGGCTATCTGAAGGGCCTCAATCATCTCCGTACCGCCTGCACCTCGTGCGGACACATGGTCATCACGGATCCGTTCCATCCCGGCGACGTGCTTTGTAACTTCTGCGGAACGTACAACAAGAACACGCCCGACTTCTGCACTAAGTGCGGAGATCCCGTCGGCCTGCAGCTGAAGTATGACCAGGGCGAGTGCGAAGAGCGTGGCATGACCTACTCTGCACCGCTGAAGGTCACGATCCGCCTGAAGATTTACGATAAGGACCCCGAGACGGGCGTCAAGACCCTGCGCGATATGAAGGAGCAGGAAGTCTTCTTCGGCGATATTCCGCTCATGTCGCAGAACGGAACGTTCATCGTCAACGGTACCGAGCGCGTCATCGTCTCGCAGCTTCACCGTTCGCCGGGCGTCTTCTTCGAGACCGCAAACAACCGTAGCTACTTCCTCGGAAAGATCATTCCTTACCGTGGCAGCTGGGTCGAGTTCGAGTACGACCAGAAGAACACTCTTTACGTCCGCATCGATCGCAAGCGCAAGTTCCTCGGAACCATCTTCCTGCGCGCGCTCGGTCTACGTACGGACGAAGAGATCCTCAAGACCTTCTACACGGTGGACAACATCAACGTGCGCGACCAGAAGCTCTTCTGGTCGGTAAAGCCTGAGGGCGCGACCAACCTGCTTGGCGTAAAACCGGGCGAGGCGGTCAGTGTCAACGGCGATGAAGTCGCTCCGGCGGCACGCAAGATCTCGGCTTCCACGCTGCATAAGCTGCGCGGCGGAAGCGTCAACGAAGTCTCGGTGGAAAATACCGAGTTCGACGGCGCGATCTTTGCGGCAGATGTTGTGGATCTCACCACCGGCGAGCTTCTCTACGAAGCCAACCAGGAAGCCACGACCGACAAGCTGCACAAGATCGTCCAGTCCGGCTGCACCAACTTCGAGATCTTCTTCCCGGACCGCGACGACGTGGGCAATATCATCACGAACACTCTCAAGCGCGACTCCGTGCGCAAGCCTGAGGAAGCCCTCATCGAGATCTACCGCAAGCTGCGTCCGGGCGACCCACCAACCCTTGACACGGCAACGGCCCTCTTTGAAGGCATGTTCTTTGACCCGCGCAAGTATGACTTCTCGCGCGTCGGCCGTCTGAAGTTCAACATCAAGCTCTACGAGAGCCAGGACGCCACGAACCTCGACCGCCGCACGCTCACGCCCGAGGACTTCTACGGCACGATCCGTTATCTGCTCAAGCTGCGTAAGAACATCGGCCTCGTCGATGATATCGATCATCTCGGCAATCGTCGCGTTCGCGCTGTCGGCGAGTTGATGGAGAATCAGTTCCGCATCGGCCTCGTCCGCATGGAGCGCGCCATCAAGGAAAAGATGAGCGTGTACCAGGAGATGTCGACGGCGATGCCGCACGATCTCATCAATGCGAAGCCCGTTATGGCGGCGATCCGCGAGTTCTTCGGATCCTCGCAGCTCTCGCAGTTCATGGATCAGACCAACCCTCTCTCGGAGATCACGCATAAGCGTCGTCTCTCCGCGCTTGGGCCTGGCGGTCTGTCGCGTGAACGTGCTGGCTTCGAAGTACGTGACGTTCATCCGACGCACTATGGCCGTATCTGCCCGATTGAGACGCCTGAAGGTCCGAACATCGGTCTCATCTCGTCGCTCTCCTGCTTCGCCCGCATTAATGAGTACGGCTTCATTGAGTCGCCCTATCGCCGCGTGAAGGATTCGCAGGTCATCGACTACGTCGCCGTGACCAACGCTGGCGAGTCGGGACTGCGTCAGGGCGATCCTCTCGAAGTCGAGGAGGCGATCAAGCTGAAGAAGCAGCTCAAGAAGGACGGCAAGCGCGTCCTTGAGACTGAACCCTTCTCCTTTTACCTCTCTGCGTGGGAAGAAGATCGTCACACGATCGCGCAGGCCAACGTCGAGCTCGACGCGGAGGCGAACATCAAGGATGACCTCGTCATCGCGCGTCGCCAGGGTAACTTCATCCTCGTCCCCAAGGCCGAGGTGGATTACGTGGACGTCTCGCCGAAGCAGCTCGTCTCTGTGGCTGCATCGCTGGTTCCGTTCCTCGAGCACGACGATGCTAACCGTGCTCTCATGGGTGCGAACATGCAGCGCCAGTCCGTTCCTCTCCTCGTCGCGGAAGCGCCGTTCGTCGGCACCGGCATGGAAGGCGTCACGGCGCGTGACTCCGGAGCCGTCATCCTCGCTCGCCGTAACGGCATCGTGGATTCGGTCGATTCGGAGCGCATCATCGTTCGCGTAGAAGGCGAGCATCACCCCACGCAGCTTTCTCGTGAGGTTGGTTCGGACATCTACCAGCTCACAAAGTTCAAGCGCTCCAATCAGAACACCTGCATCAATCAGAAGCCGATCGTTCGCAAGGGCGACCGCGTTCTGAAGGGCGAGGTGATCGCGGACGGACCTTGCACGGAGCAGGGAGAGCTCGGCCTTGGACGCAACGTCCTGGTCGCCTTCATGCCCTGGCGCGGTTACAACTTCGAAGATGCGATCCTGATCTCGGAAAAGCTGGTCCGCGAGGACTACTACACCTCGATTCATATCGAGGAGTTCGAGATCGAAGCGCGCGACACGAAGCTTGGGCCGGAAGAGATCACGCGCGATATTCCTAACGTCTCCGAGCACGCTCTGCGTGATCTGGACGAGTCGGGAATCATTCGCATCGGTGCGAAGATCAGCCACAACGACATCCTCGTCGGCAAGGTCACGCCGAAGGGTGAAACGCAGCTCACGCCGGAAGAGAAGCTTCTCCGCGCGATCTTCGGCGAAAAGGCCGGCGACGTGCGCGATGCTTCGCTGACCTGCCCTCCCGGAATTGAAGGCACTGTCGTCGACGTCCGCATCTTCTCCCGCAAGGGACAGGAGAAGGACGAGCGCGCCAAGGCGATCGAGACCGAGCAGATCGAGAAGCTGGAGCGCAATCTGGCCGACGAGATCCGCATTTTGACCGATGAGCGCCTCAAGCGCCTCGAAGGCATCCTCGGAGCCAAGGAAGTCCAGGCCGATCTCCACGACGAGCGCACGAACAAGAAGCTGCTCTCGAAGGGCGATCTGCTGGACCGCGACACGATCGAACTGATCAGCACGCGTAACCTGAAGCGCATTCGTTACAACGACAAGGATCCTCGCGTCAACGAGCAGATCGACGAGATCGAAGAGATGACCTCGCGTCAGATCGACGTTCTTCGCAAGATCACCAACGACAAGATCGGCAAGCTGCAGAAGGGCGATGAACTTTCGCCTGGCGTCATCAAGATGGTGAAGGTGTACATCGCGATGAAGCGCAAGCTGTCTGTCGGTGACAAGATGGCCGGACGCCACGGTAACAAGGGCGTTATTGCGCGCATCCTGCCCGAAGAGGACATGCCGTATCTGCCCGACGGCACACCCGTCGAGATCGTTCTCAATCCGCTCGGCGTTCCTTCTCGTATGAACGTCGGACAGATCCTCGAGACGCATCTTGGCTGGGCAGCGTTCGAACTCGGTAAGAAGGTCGCCGAACTCGCAGCGCAGAGCCAGAAGGCCAACGAGATCCGCGAGATCTTCTCGGAGGCGTTCAAGAACACCGCAGCCCTCAACCAGCTCCTCGAGCTCGACGACACGCAGACCATCCGCGTTGCCGCCGGCATGAAGCGTGGTATCTGGTTCGGAACGGCAGTCTTCGACGGCGCAAGCGAGCACGAGATCAAGGCGCTTCTGCAGGCTGCGGGTCTTCCGTCCTCGGGTAAGACAGAGTTGTTTGATGGCATGACGGGCGACGTGTTCGAACAGCCCGCCACGGTCGGATACATCTACATGCTGAAGCTGTCTCACCTGGTCGACGACAAGATCCACGCTCGTTCCATCGGACCGTACTCCCTCATCACCCAGCAGCCGCTGGGAGGTAAAGCTCAGTTCGGCGGACAGCGCTTCGGAGAGATGGAAGTGTGGGCGCTCGAAGCATACGGCGCGGCATACATTCTCCAGGAGCTGCTCACCTCCAAGTCCGACGATGTCTTCGGTCGTACCAAGATCTACGAAGCCATCGTGAAGGGCGAGGCGGCGATCGAACCCGGTGTGCCTGAGTCGTTCAACGTGCTCATCCGCGAACTGCAGTCGCTCTGCCTCGACGTGGAACTCGTCAAGCAGGGCGATCTGAAGAAGACGCCGGCGCTTCCTGCCGTCGCTGCGGCCGATTAGCTCTCAGCCTCCAGCCTTAGCTTCGGCTAAGGCTGGAGGCAAAAGCTCACAAGTTTTGTAAAACAAGTGCAATGCGGTCCGCCAAAAGTGACCGCGAACAGTAGCACCAGCCGCAGCAAAGCTAAGAGCCAAAAGCTAGTAGCTAAAAGCTGCAATCGGAGATTGCTCATGTTTCGCTCCAGCCCGTTTGAACTATCCGGACCTATCACCGACTTTGACGCGATCCGTATCTCGCTCGCGTCCCCCGAAAAGATCCGTTCGTGGTCGCACGGCGAAGTTACCAAGCCGGAAACCATCAACTACCGCACCTTCAAGCCCGAACGCGATGGCCTCTTCTGCGCGCGCATCTTTGGCCCCATCACCGACTGGGAGTGCCTCTGCGGTAAGTACAAGCGCATGAAGCACCGCGGCGTGATCTGCGACAAGTGCGGCGTGGAAGTGACGCTCTCGAAGGTTCGACGCGAACGCCTCGGACACATCGAGCTCGCCAGCCCGTGCTCGCACGTATGGTTCTTCAAGGGCCTGCCTTCGCGTATTGGCCACCTGCTCGATATATCGCTCCGTGAGCTCGAAGCAGTTCTCTACTTCGAGTCCTACGTCGTCATCGACGCCGGTGACGCGCCCGTAAAAGAGCGCGAGATCATCAAGGACGAAGCACGTTTCCGCGAGCTCGATCAGCAGTACCGCCCCTCCGGCTTCAAGGCCATGATGGGCGCGGAAGCGATCAAGGAACTCCTGAAGCGCGTCGAGATCGAAGAGCTCTCCGTAGAGATGCGCGAGAAGATGAAGATCGAGCAGAGCCTGCAGAAGAAGCTCAAGTACGCGAAGCGTCTCAAGGTCGTTGAGGCCTTCCGTCGCTCGGACAACAAGCCCCAGTGGATGATCCTCGACGTGATCCCCGTGATCCCACCCGAGCTTCGCCCCCTCGTTCCACTCGACGGCGGACGCTTTGCGACCTCCGATCTCAACGACCTCTATCGTCGTGTGATCAACCGCAACAACCGCCTCAAGAAGCTCATGGATCTCCATGCGCCTGAGGTGATCGTTCGTAACGAAAAGCGCATGCTGCAGGAAGCTGTCGATGCTCTCTTCGACAACGGCCGCCGTGGCCGCGTTCTGCGTGGCGCGAACAACCGTCCTCTGAAGTCCCTTTCGGACACGCTGAAGGGCAAGCAGGGCCGCTTCCGTCAGAACCTTCTCGGAAAGCGCGTGGATTACTCCGGCCGTTCCGTGATCGTCGTCGGTCCGGAACTGAAGCTCCACCAGTGCGGTTTGCCGAAGAAGATGGCGCTCGAGCTCTTCAAGCCCTTCATCTATCACCGCCTGGAACAGACCGGGCACTGCACCACCATCAAGCAGGCCAAAGAGATGGTGGAAATGCAGGAGCCGATCGTCTGGGACATCCTGGAAGAGGTCATCAAGGATCACCCTGTTCTTTTGAACCGCGCACCTACCCTCCATCGCCTCGGTATCCAGGCGTTTGAGCCGGTGCTTGTCGAAGGCAAGGCGATCAAGATCCATCCGCTCGTCTGCACGGCGTTCAACGCCGACTTCGATGGCGATCAGATGGCTGTGCACATCCCGCTCTCGCCCGAAGCGCAGATCGAAGCTTCGGTCCTGATGCTGGCTTCGCACAACATCCTCTCGCCGGCGTCCGGTCAGCCCATCACTGTGCCCACGCAGGACATGGTGCTTGGTCTGTACTACCTCACAAAGGCGAAGGTCAACGCCAAGGGCGAAGGACGCGTCTTCGCGAACATCGAAGAAGTGCTCATGGCCCTCGAAGCCAAGGCCGTCGAGACACTCACGCCCATCCGCCTGCGCTATACCGGCAAGGTGCTGGACATGACGACCGCCTATGACGATCAGGCCATCGCTCAGACTGAGCCCGTGGACTACGACAAGCAGTTCATCTCCACCACCGTCGGTCGCGCCATCCTGAACGATGCGCTCCCCGAAGGCATGCCATACGTCAACGGCCTTTTGAAGAAGAAGGGCATGGGCCAGCTCATCAACTTCCTCTACCTGAACCTGGGTCTTGAAGTGACGGTGAAGGCTCTCGATCGCATCAAGGAACTTGGCTTCCAGTACGCCACGCGCTCCGGCCTGTCCGTCGGCCTGGACGACATGGTCATCCCTGCTTCCAAGTACACCGTCGTCAGCGACGCCGAGAAGCAGGTCATCGCCGTACAGCAGCAGTACCTGGACGGTGCCATCACCAACGGCGAGCGCAACAACAAGGTCATCCAGATGTGGTCGACCGTGACCGAGCGCGTAGCCGATGAGATGTTCAACAACATGAAGCGCGCGGACAAAGAAGGGACCATGAACCCGATTTACATCATGGCCGACTCTGGTGCGCGTGGTTCCAAACAGCAGATCCGTCAGCTCTCCGGTATGCGTGGTTTGATGGCAAAGCCCTCGGGCGAAATTATCGAAACGCCCATCACGGCGAACTTCCGCGAAGGCCTGACTGTGCATGAGTACTTCATCTCGACGCACGGTGCACGTAAGGGTCTCGCCGATACCGCGCTCAAGACGGCCGATTCCGGCTACCTGACCCGCCGTCTCGTCGACGTGGCACAGGACGTCATCATCACCGAGACTGACTGCCTCACGAAGGAAGGCATCTACGTGATGCCGATCATCGAAGCCGGCGAGATCATCGAGCCCCTGCGCGACCGTATCATCGGCCGTGTAACGCTCGAGAAGCTCAAGGACCTCGACGGCGGCACCATCGTCGACGTGAACCAGGAGATCGACGAAGACCAGGCCACGGACATCCAGGCTGCCGGTATCGAGAAGGTTAAGATCCGCTCGGTGCTCACCTGCGAATCCAAGCGCGGCGTCTGCAAACTCTGCTACGGCCGTAACCTCGGTTCAGGCCGCATGGTGGAGATGGGCGAAGCCGTCGGCGTCATCGCGGCACAGTCCATCGGCGAACCCGGAACGCAGCTCACGATGCGTACCTTCCACGTTGGTGGAACCGCTTCGCGCGTCTCCGATCAGTCGCATCTCGAGGCCAAGAACGAAGGTACACTTCGCTTCATCAACCTCTCCACGGTACGTGCCAAGGCTGGTCATCTCGTTGCCATGAACCGCTCCGGTTCGGTTGCCGTTATCGATGAAAAGGGCCGCGAGAAAGAGCGCTACCCCATCGTCTACGGCGCCAAGCTGATGCTTGACGACGGAGCGAAGGTCAAGCTCGGCACCACCATCGGCGAGTGGGATCCTTACACCTTCTCCATCGTTACGGAGATCGGCGGAACGATCGCCTTCAAGGATCTCGTAGACGGCATCACGCTGAACGAAGAAGTGGATGAAGTCACTGGCCTCTCCCGCCTCGTCGTCTCGGATGCACCGGATGAAAAGCGTCAGCCAACCCTGCTCGTGAAATCGGACAAGGCCAGCAAGCGCTACCTCATGCCTTCGCGCGCTCATCTTATGATCGCGGACGGCGACGAGGTCTTTCCGGGCGATGTTCTCGCCAAGATCCCGCGTGAGTCCACACGTACCAAGGACATCACGGGCGGTCTGCCGCGCGTCGTCGAACTCTTCGAAGCCCGCAAGCCACGCGAAACCGCTACCATCGCGGAGATCGACGGCGTCATTCGCTTCGGCGATGTCGTCAAGGGGCAGCGCAAGATCTACATCACCGCCGACAATGGCGATGAGCGCGAGTACTCGATCCCCCGCGGTATCCACGTCAACGTGCAGGAAGGCGAGCGTCTCCGCGCCGGTGAAGCACTCATGGACGGCCCGCTCAACCCGCACGATATCCTCGCGGTCCTCGGCGAACAGGAGCTTCAGCGCTACCTGGTCAACGAGATCCAGGAGGTCTATCGTCTGCAGGGCGTAGCCATCTCCGATAAGCACATCGAAGTCATCGTTCGCCAGATGCTTCGCTGGGTCAAGATCGAAGACGTGGGCGACACCAACTTCCTGCTCGAGCAGCAGATCGATCGCTTCCGCTTCAACCAGGAAAACGAGCGCGTCATTGCAACCGGTGGCCGTCCCTCCACGGGCCGTCCGCTCCTGCTCGGCATCACGAAGGCATCGCTCTCCACGGACTCGTTCATCTCCGCAGCATCGTTCCAGGAGACAACGCGTGTTCTTACCGAGGCTTCCATCAACGGAGCAGTCGATACGCTCCGCGGCCTCAAGGAGAACGTCATCGTCGGTCGCCTCATCCCCGCAGGAACAGGCATGGAGTACTACCGCAACGTCCAGCTCTCCCCAGAGCTCGAAGAAGCGGCAGCCAAGATCCAGGCCGAAGTCCAGGAAGCCCACGACGCAGAAGAGCGCGAACTGGAAGCCATGCGCATGGAAGGCGAACAGGAAGAACTCGCCGCCGAGTAGGTACTACGCGTACGGCGACAAGCGCTTCGCGCAAAACCAAAGGGCGGACTCGAAAGAGTCCGCCCTTTGACATTAATAGACCATTCAGTCTCCTAGAAAAGTCGAAAATTAGGTGTCCAACTTACACCGTCCTTAATAAACCAGGATCGAATTCTTGAATGAATTTGGGCACTCTGACGGGGTACTCTACTTCGTGCGATCCGAAGGCTAAATCATGCCGTTATTCAAAGCCTTCTTGTTGACTCTCGCTTCAAATGTATTGAGATCCAAGATAGCCCTTCGAATTGCGCGATAATCGTCGGTCGGTACGATCACTGCGGAGGCCGTGTCTTCGCTATCACCGTAAAGCGACAAAGGCGCTGCCTTCGTCGCTAAGAGGTCAACGTAACAGCCGTAATCTAACTTGTACGCGTCGTATCTCACACCGGCTTTCTCTTGGCCTGAAAGCCCCTTTTTTATGATGTGCAACAGGCGCGCGTCGAAAAGCGAGTCTACGATGGGATGACGCGAATTAACAGGGAGCAAGAAAGCTCTCGCCTTACGGTGAGCGATGACTTGGTCGATGATCCAGTGAAGCAACGCCTGAGCATTCTCGTTGGACTTAATTGCACCTTCTTTGTCTCGTTGATACCAAGTTCTTGCCGCGACCCGTATCGTGGGAATCGAGATCTTATCGTTCATCCCTCTTTGTGCGGCAAGAGACAAAACATTGAATGCATCTCGAGGAACCCCCTCTGCGGACTTCACAAAATCTTCAAACGCATTGGTTTGCGTAAACGCGGCTTGGATCAATTTCTTGGAAGTGTCGAATTCCGGCTTACCGTCTACCAACTCTGAGGCGTAGTGCTTGAAAACGAGTTCCTGAAAAAACTCGACAGCTCGAGCTTCATTGTTGTCAAAGACCATGTAGTCGTCTAGATCAACGTCGGCCGAAGCATCGGCACCCACTTCGATTCCGGTGTAATCGGATCCTCCACCAAGCTTGAAAAGAGTCCGTTGTTCGATCGCTGCTATCTTGACTGTAATACCCTGCACTGGAAAGAGGGCACGCCGTATAAGGTCAGCAAGATACGGTTGAAGCTCAAGTGGCAAAGAGCTCCATTCGTCCAAAACAATCACCAAATGAGCTGGCTTAATAATTGACACCAGATTTTTTAGAGCGCTACTGACGCTTCCGAAATGAACACGGTAACGAAGGGTGCCCTTCTCGGTATAGTGTGTTCTTTGCTCTTCGGTTTTTTTCTCTGACTCGTTCCATCCGATACTAGCCGCCGGCACTTTGGAAAAAGTGACAGATGCACTGTTCCCTGTCGTGGCCTCCGATGAACTCTGATTTTCGGTTTCCCGAGTAGTTACCCCCAAAACTTCAAGTTCAGTAATAGCCGCGGCCAATTTGTCGAGGGCTGGGCCAACACGACTCAAATCTAGATCTAAGCTGAGAGCTATCTCAAGCAGTTCCCCGTGGACGGAGCCCAACACATCCAGCAAGAGTCTTGTGGCGCGTTGGGCGAGCGAATAATTCGCATCGCCGTAGATTCCGCCAGATGATCCTATATATCGAAGATCGATATATACCGCTATGTCGCGAATTTTCTTTGCCTGTTCCGTAACGTACAGGAGAGCATGAGTTTTTCCAGTGCCCCGCCTGCCGTAAACAACTTGGTGATCCCTTGTCGAGAGCACCGCAAAGAGTGGCCCAATATCCACGAACGTCTTCACTAGAGTCTCTCGGTCTATGGACTCAGCACGTCTGGAAAATCCAACAAAGGCCTTATTCATAGCAGCTACAGACAGAGTTTCGTTAGGCATGCGGGGATTCTACAGCTTCTGATCTGTCTCGGGTGCCCCATGTCCGGATTTTCGGACATGGGTTTTAGCCGAGTATCACATCCAATCGGAAGAGATCTCTACTCGTCCCTTCGCCTCATTCAGATAATGGAGATAGCTCGAAGCGCCCCATTCCTCAGGTTCAGAGACCAGCCCACGCGCTACAGGATTTCGATGGAGGTACCGAAGCTTCTCCCGAAACTTCTTGACTGTGAAGACATTGAAGTCGTGATATCGCGGCAGCCAGAAAGGCCTCTGCGTACTCCGCAACGTCACAGAGAGTTTCAAACCCTTGATAGCTTCGTCGAGCGTTCCGTTCTTCGGCTCATCGATCAGGAGGTGGACGTGTTCCGGCATCACCACGTACCCATACACCTGGAAGGCATAGCGAATACGCATTCTCTCCAGTGCATCTTCGAACAGGTGACAAGCAGAGATGGAACTAGGAGAGGATCTCCGCCCATAACAACTAAAGGTCAGAAAGTGATCGTGGCCACTCTTCTGATACCTTGCCAAACCGCGCGTCATGGGCCCAGCATACAAGATAGAAAAATGGCGGATGTGGGTGCCGACATCCGCATTCCCGGATTGAGATTCGTGAGACTTTTCGTTGGCTGCTAGCCTCCGTGAGAACCCATGTCCGAGAATCCGGACATGGGGCACCCTGTTATGAGAGCACCGCGCGTGATACGGTGAGTCTTCGGTATACGAAGCGGAGGGCTCCATGATCCATCAGCAAACCAGGATTCTTCTCACCAGTACACGCAGCAAGTACGCCCGTTCTTGAGCCCGCCCATTCCGGACCAGGCAGCCGCCGATCTCGAAGCTGCACACAAACTCATACGGACGCCGCTCCTTCGCTATCTCAGCGAAGCCAGGCTGACGGCCGTGCTAACGGCTCCCATCATCTATGGCTGCATCGTTCCGTTCCTCTTCGTGGACTTTGCCGTGACCGCTTACCAGTCGATCTGCTTTCCTGTGTATGGCATCCCAAAGGTGTCGAGGAAAGACTATCTTCTCTTCGACCGGGGGAAGTTGCGCTATCTGAATGCGCTGGAACGGATCAACTGTCGCTACTGCTCGTATGCCAATGGGCTGATCGGGTACGTCCGCGAGGTGCTTGCGCGCACTGAGCAGCACTGGTGCCCCATACGCCATGCGTCCCGAGTGCTGCGACCTCACGATCGTTACAGCCACTTTATTCCATATGGAGACGCGCTGGCTTACCGGGAGAAAGTGGAAGTTGTACGCAATGACTTCATCGACATTCAAAGTGAGCCACCCGAGCGCACCGAACTTTAGTTTGCCCGTTCCATCTGTCTCAGCTTGGCCAGTAGAAGACGTGGAGGGACCGGCTTTCCGATCAACTCGAATTTGAGCCCTTGCACGCGGCTCTCGTGCAGAAGGTCTTCGGTCTCCGCCTGACCCGAGAGGAGCAGGATCTTGCAGTGGGGGTACATCGTCTGAAGGATAAGGGCCGCCTGCACTCCCGTGATGCCCGGCATCATGACATCGCTGAGCAGCAGGTCAGGCTGGAAGCTTTCAAAGATCTCCAGAATCGCTTCGCCGCTATAGACGGCGCGGGTCTCATAACCCTCTTTGAGAAAGATGAGGGCCAGAGTATCCGCAATCAGGCGTTCGTCGTCGGCAATCAGCAGGCGTGTTCGAGATGCGGCGTTGGTCGGGACCAGCAAAGTATCCTCTTGGGAAGATCACGGAGAGACCCTACGCCATCGTTCCGACCCTACCCCGGGTTTCTATCATGACCCAAACGGACACGGAGTGTTGTGACGGCGATCATGTTTGTTTGCCCTGCGCATAATTTCTGTGCGCGCATGAAGTATTGCGAAGGGATTCTTAATGAGTGCGTTGGAGCATGTCGACTGAACCCCTTCTCTCAGATTGCCCGGTCCGTTGGTCGCAAAGAAGGAAACACAGAGAACCGCGGTTTATTCCGAGAGGCGGAAATCACCTTCGGAATCACTTCAAACCTAAATACGAAAGGGGACCCGGAGGCCCCCTGTGAAATTCCTTATGGATCTATACCTGTTTCGGAGGATATTTCCTGAACATCTTGTCGACCGCTTTGTAGAGTTTGTCTGTGTTCTTGTCGGGATTTTTTGAAAGCTCCGACTGTGCGGTTCCGCGGAAGACCAGTTGCTTGGACTGCGAGTCAAAGAGATCGACGATCAGCGTGCCGACCGGGATCTGTTGCACCGAGGTGAAGGACTGACCACCGCCGCCCCATCCACGTCCTCGCCATCCCCAACCGCCGCCAAGACCGTCATAGAAGGTCGAATATTCCTGCTGATTGTGAACGTTACCGATGGCCGTGACGGTGAGATCGCATGTCCCATTGCCAGAGGTGGGCTGCATTCCATGCTGCGTCAGGTCGCGTGTCAGAGCATCGCGCAGGCGGTTTTCTACAATCTGGTTCGAGGCATGGACCTGGGCGATACAAAACGTATGGTAGCGCTCAAAATTCGCGCTGTGCTCGAAGTCCGTGCGGACGTCCTGAGCAACGGCTCCAGCAGCAACAAAAAGTGCAGCACCTATTGCCAAATAAACGGTCTTCTTCATCCTGATACTCCTTCAATCATCAGACGTAGCCAGGGGCCAGGAAGCATCCGCCATATTACGCATCTGCATTGAAACTACTTGCATTTTCGTACTAATTTTTCGTCCGTACTCTTTCACAGTCTTCCTAAGGATGCAGATCGCTTGTCATTAAAAGTCGCACGTAGCCGACGTTCGCATTCCAAGATCGCTTCCAACCCGTAGAATCACGAGATGGCAAATAGATACGGCGAAGCCGCCCTCATCGCCTCGCACCCGGACAAACATCATCCCAAGGCGACGCCGCTCGACCGCTGGAACACCGCAACCAAGCAGCTTTATCCCACCAGCCCCACGCAGCAGAAAAAAGGCGGCCCACGCGGAGCCTTTCTCGGTCTGTGCGAAGAGGGCCTTGTGAAAGGCTTCGTCCCAGGCAGTTACTCCGCTCAGCGCATTCATAAGGACTACGCCGTTCACGCGGTTCGTCTGCTGTTGGATGGCGCATCGGCGTCGGTTACGGGTCTCTGGCGCGAAGTCGCCGATAACCCGGAGACCCCGCACACAAGCCAGATGGATGTCGTTCTCGCGCTTTGGAAAAATGATCGTATCCAGAAACGGGCATAGCTGTAATATTGGTCTTCCGGCCCGCACACACTCTGGACTCAAAGGGAAACTCCAATGAAGCGTCTCCTCCCGCTCGTTTTTCTCTCGGCTACCGCCTTCGCTGCGGATAACTCCGGCGTCTGGACGATCAGCGGAGACATCCAGGGCTACGACCTTGCGGAGTCCTGTACCTTCACCCAGACGGCAGACAAGATCGCCGGCCTCTGCAAAATCGAAGGCACTACACGGGACACAACAGGCACCATTGATGGAAAGAAGATTACTTTCAGCCAGCCCGGCGAATATAACGGTCAGGCACTGACCCTCACCTTCACGGGCTTCATGGATGACAAGAACGTATTTCGCGGCTCGGTCGATGTACAGCCATTGAATGTTACGGGTACCTTCAGCCTGCAGAAGGCAGAAGTGAAGCCCTAGACGGGTCATTTGGAGCAAGGCAAAGGGTATTTCGGTTAGACCGAAATACCCTTTGCCTTACTTTGTGGCCAAGAAGGCTATCTCTCCAGAATCACGTCCCGAAGAGGAAGAACGTCTACATACTTGCCTGCGCTGATGCCGTCGAGCGCCAGGTTGGTCGTGTCTTCCGTACGTGTGGACAGAACGTGCAGGCGGCGAGTGGCGCGCGCTGTCGTCTGGCAGAGGCTGAAGCGATTGGGGATGTTCACTAGAGCGCGGTATACCTGTTCAGATCGCATCGGTAAAACTCCATAGAAAATGAAAGCCGTAAGAGTGCAGGGAAGTGCGGCTCGAGAGCGTCCAGCGAGCGAAAAGTGGTACTGAGAATTGCAGAGAGACTTTTACCAGTATACGTCGCCGAGTACACTCAATCCGTGCCCAGCTTAAAAGATAAAACCGCCCTGGTAACCGGAGCCTCCCGCGGCCTCGGTGCTGCTATCGCCACCGCGCTTGCTGAACAAGGTGCGCGCGTCGCCGTAAACTACTTTGCCAGTGAGGGGCGCGCAGAACAGCTCTGCTGGGATCTCAACAGCCGCAGCTGCACGACCAGGGCATTTCGCGCCGATGTTCGTGACGAAAGCCAGATCGCCGCCATGGTCCGCGAGATTGAGAAGTCCTTTGGGCATATCGACATCCTCGTGCCCAATGCCACCGGCCATCAGCCCTTTCTTTCGATCGAAGAGCAGACCTGGCAGTCGCACATGGATCAGCTTGAGTTTTTCGTGAAATCTCCTTTGCTTCTGCTCCAAAGCGTTCTCTCCGGGATGAAGGAGCGCCGTTTTGGTCGTGTGATCCAGGTAGGCAGTGAGGTGGTGGAACTGGGCAATCCACGTTTTGCGAATTATGTGGCCGCCAAAGGCGCGCAGCTTGCTGCGACGCGTTCCTGGGCGAGGGAGCTTGCTCCGTTTGGGATTACGGTGAATCTTGTCGCTCCCGGCTGGATTCCTACGGATCGTTCAGTCGATGCGACCAAAGAAGAGAAGCAGGCCTACATCGACCGCGTTCCCATGCAGCATATGGGAACTCCCGAAGATGTTGGGCGCACGGTCGCTTTTCTCGCCTCGGATGCCGCGCGATTTATTACGGGACAGAAGATTGCGGTGAACGGTGGAAACACTCTCGAATAGACTAGCTACGTTCTTTCAGGAGACTTTTTCATGATGCGTCGCAAATTCCTTGCCTCTTCGCTCGCTGCCGCCGCGGCCTCTGCCGTAACTCTTCCTCGGGAATCGGTCGCGCAGCCCGCAGCCGGCCGCGAGTACTATGATCTGCGCAAGTACACGCTGCAGAGTGGACCGCAGACCAAGCTTGCCGCGGAGTACTTTGAGAAGGCGCTGATCCCGGCGCTGAACCGCCTGGGCATCACGCCTGTGGGAGCCTTCAGCGTCGATGTTGGCCCGGAGACGCCGACGATCTACCTGCTGCTGCCATGTAAAAACCTCCAGACGCTCGTTACGGCGGAGCTCCTGCTGGCAAAGGATGAAGTTTTTGTGAAGGCTGCCGCGCCCTTCTGGGCTGCCCCCGCCGGGGCACCCGCATTCAAGCGCGTCGAGTCCACCCTCTTCTCGGCGTTCGAAGGCCATCCCGCCGTGACGCCGCCTGCGAAGGGCAAGCGCATCTTCCAGCTGCGCACTTATGAATCGCCTTCGAACGCGGCGCATATCGCGAAGGTCAAGATGTTCCACTCGGGCGAGTTTGAGATCTTTGCGCGCGCAGGCTGTGGTCAGGTCTTCTACGGCGACGCTCTCATTGGGCAGAACCTTCCCAACTTGACGTACATGCTCACTTTCCCCGACCTGGCGACGCTGCAGACATGCTGGAAGGCCTTCAGCGCTGATCCTGAATGGAAGAAGCTGAGTGCGGACCCGACCTTCGCGTATGAGTCCATCGTCTCCAACATCACGAATCTATATCTCAATCCCACAAGCTACTCACAGATCTAGTTGCTTCTCGTTGGTCATCCCGCAGCGAAGCGGAGGGATCTGCTGTTAAAACGGTTCACGCGTAGCGAGAAAACCCATGTCCCAAAAGCGGGACATGGGGCACCCGGTTTTGATCCCTCTGCCCTTGCTGCTAGAGCTGCAGGCGCAGCTTCATGCATGTGAGTAGTTCGGAGACCAGGAGCATTGCCGCTGTGAAGACGAACGCCCGCACCACGCCGGGCCAGCCGTACACAAAGTGCGTGCCGAACCAGGTCACGCCCGTCGCTGCCAGAATGTAGAACCAGATGTCCGGGAGCAGATAGGTTAGTAGCGTGTTCGATCCTGCCGACTTCACAAAGAACGCCCACTTGCTGTGCCGTTTCACGTCGCAGACGTAATAGAGCAGTGTAAAGAGAAGGATGCACGCGCCGATGGTGTACAGGCACCACGTCGGCGTCGCCCGGATCTTCGAGATGCCGAGCGGATGTAGAAGGCGTGCGGCGATTAGGGTAATGACGGCGAAGATGAGGGCAGGCACGGCCTTCTGTCGGAAGGTCGCGAACTTCGGTTCCAGGAAGAAGATCGTCGTCAACGTGATGCCTGCGAATGCAATGGAGGCCATGGATCCATTGACGATCGGAAATTCGTACCAGGGTGGGTCAAAGTGAATCCAGTGTGCCGTGCTGGCGATGCAGAACGCCGTCATCATTACGAACCAGGCAGCGGGAGCCCAGAGCCAACGGCGTGTTGTCAGGTAGAGGAGTGACACCGAGAAATACGTGTAACCGATCAGACCGAGGATCTCGGGATAGCCGTAGGAGAACCAGCCTACGCTGCCGTCGCGCGCCGTGCGCCGATAGAGAAAGGCCAGCACCACCAGCAGAACAAATCCCAAAGTTCGCAGGCCGCGATAAAGATTGCAGCGAAACTTATCAGTTGTCTTCGGATAGACGAGCCAGATGAGGATCGCGGCAAACAGCGCCAGAAGGCCCCACGCATATTTCCCGAGACCGTACATCAGCGCAGGATTGCCGCGGCCGCCGTTTGCAAGGATGATGCCGAGCACCAGCAGCGCAGCCGAGCGCAGGGCGACGTATCCCAGCAGCGTGGACGGACTGTCTCCTTTGCGGATGCGAGCGTTCAGTGCCAGCGGAATCGCCATGCCAAGGATGAAGAGAAAGCCCGGGAAGACCATGTCGACGTAGGTCATCACGTCCACCTTGCCCGGTGCGTGGTACGTCCACCAGGGAAGGCCCTTCACTTCGGCCAGCTCATTCACGAAGATCATGAGCGCGATGTTGAGGCCACGAAAGATATCCAGCGAAAGGATTCGTTGTGGCGCGAGTGGATGCGGTCCTGCTGAGGTTGCCATCGATATTCCTTCTATTTCCCCTGCGTCGCTGCGTGCTGGCCTGCGTTAATGGCGTCCAGAAGAATATTGTCGGGATCGCCGTTGTAAGCCCAGAACATGATGCCGCCGAGATGCTTCTCCCGCACGTAGGCGCATTTGCGCTTCATGGATTCCGGATCGTCATAGGTGATGAACGTCTGCGTCGCAGGGTTGTAGAGGTAGGGAACAGCGGAGGCTGCGTCCCAATAGCGCGTAAAGCCTGAGCCGGGCGCGAGGTTCTTTTTGGCAATCTCCGTGTAGAGCACGTCGAACATCCTGCCCTTCGGTACCGGCTGAAAGAGACCGTGGTTCGCGGACGGCACGCCGGTCCAGCCGTGGCCGTAGAAGGGGACGCCGAGAACGATCTTCTCCGGTGGGACGCCTGCCGCAAGGTAGTCGCGGACGGACTGGTCGTCGGAGAGCTTCTTTGGATCGGCGGGGTCAGTGAAGAGGGGAGAGTGATTGCCCGTCGTCGGGTCGCTGCGGTCGTAGTAGTCGTAGCCCATCAGGGCGATGGTATCGACGTACTTTGCCACTTGCGCGAGTTCGGTGTTGTTGATGAAGAACATGTTTCCGTTGGTGGCGGTCGAGGTGATGAGATGCCTGTGCAGCCGCGTGCCCGCTGTGTCGAAGGCCATGCGAAGATCGCGCAGGAGCAGCGTGTAGTTCTGCTTGTCCGCGGCGCGGAAGCGTCCGTTCGGACGTGGGAACGACGGGTACTCCCAATCCACGTCGATGCCGTCGAGCTTCTGCGTTTCTACCAGATGAAGACAGCTTGCGACGAACTTCGCACGCGATGCCGGAGTGAGAGCGATGTCGGAGAAGTCTTCAGAGCGCGCAAAGCCGCCGGTCGAAGCCACAAGGGTCAACTTGGGATTAATCTTTTTCAGCGAGACAAGCGTCGCCAGATCACCGGCCTGCATGGGTGTCAGCTCCGCCAGCGCCCCGTCCCGTGTGTTGATGAAGGCATAGTGAATTCGTGTCAGCTTCTTTGCGGCAATCTCATTGGCGTTGAGCGCCTGTCCGCGCGAGAAGACATAGCCGATGATCTGTGAGGAGTTTTTCTGGGCCTGGACGAGGGGAACAGCGAGAGAAAGTGCAAGCAGTAGGGCGTTGCGGATTTTCATTATCTGGCTGTCGCCTCATTCGTAGGATGAAGGCCAAGGTTGATGGCATCGAGCAGAACGTTGTTCGGATCGCCAGTGTACTCCCAGAACATCATGCCGCCGAGGTGATGTCCGCGTACATACAGAGCTTTATGCGCCAAGGACTCGGGGTCTTCATAGTCCACCCATGTCTTCGTGGTGGCGTTGTAGAGGTAGGGTGAGTCCGAACTGTAGTCCCAGTAGCGAACGTACCCCGAACCCGGGGCCAGAAGCGTCGAGGCGATGCTGCCGTAATTCAAGTGAAGGTTTTTCGCGCTGGTTCCTGCCTGGAAGAGACCGTTCTTCGTTGCCTCCACGTCGGTCCATCCCTTTCCATAGAATGGAACTCCGAGAACAATCTTGTTTGGCTGAACCCCTGCCTCCAAATAGTTTTGCACCGACTTATCCGAGGAGACGTGTTTTGGATCGTCGGGATGCGTGTAGAGGGAGGAGTGGTGTCCGGTGTTCTTGTCGCCGCCGTACATGTCGTAGGTCATCAGGTTGACCGAGTCGACGTACTTCTGCACCTTGTCCATCTCGGTGTGCTGCAGAAAGTTGAGGCTGCCGCCCGTGGCGATGGAGGTATACAGGTGCTTGTGCAGTCGCCGCCCCTCGCGATCGAACCGCACGCGCAGCTCTTTCAGCAGCAGGGTGTAGTTTTCCTTGTCCTCCGGACGAAACGCGTTATGGTCTCCCTCCAGGCCGGGATACTCCCAGTCGATATCGAGGCCGTCGAGTTTGTACTTCGTGACGAAATCAACGGCACTGGCGATGAAGATCTTTCGTGTCTCTTTTGTGAGCGCCATATCGGAGAAGTTCTTTGACCACGTCCATCCCCCAACAGAGACAAGGATCTTCAAGGAGGGGTTCTGCTGCTTCAGGCTGGTCAAAACACCAAAGTTTTCCGCGTCGTGTGCAAAACCCTCGACCACCTTATTGTCTTTCACGTCAGCAAAAGCATAGTTGATGCGGGTCATCTTGGCGGCCGCGATTTCGCTGGGCGAAAGAACGCGATCCCGCGCAAAGACGTACCCGATGATCTCCGCGTGATTGGGAACCGTGGAGGTGCCGGGGCTGATCCGTGCCATGGCAAAGGAAGAAAGAAGTATTTCAAAAAGCAGGGCAGAGATGGAAAGACGGCGTAGCATGGAGACTCCTCAAGCGAGCATGTTCAGAGCGCAGTGAAATCACTCTCGAACGGATTTATTCCCTAGTCAACGGACATTTGGTTGAATATTTTCAATCGGTTGTCTGATTCGACTCATCTTGAAGGAGACAAGGAGCCATCTGTGTACGTTTTACCCCATGACTGTCGCCCCGGTGTGTCCGCAAGCTCGGAGCACCCGATCTGCCATGCTACAAAGATTGCCGTCGGATTTGCTCTTTTGGCAGCGCTGGTCGCCGGCTGCAGCAAGCCCGAGGCCGCTCCTCCCGCCGCGCAGCCTATGCCTGTCAAGGTGATTCCGGTGGAATTCAGCGCCGTGCCCAGCAGCGATACCTATGTCTCCACGGTCAAGAGCCGCCGCTCCGCCACCATGCAGCCGCAGATCGACGGTAACATTACGCGCATCTACGTCGTCTCCGGACAGAAGGTAAATGCCGGGCAGATCCTCATGCAGATTGACCCTTTGAAGCAGGTCGCTGCCGTCCAGTCGCAGCAGGGTCTGGAGCAACAGCAGAAGGCGCTCTATCAGTACAACCAGACCGAAGTGGAGCGTCAGCGTAAGTTGTTTGAGGCCGGCGTCACATCGCGCCAGGTCTATGACCAGGCCGTGCAGTCCTTCCAGAACTCCAAGGGAGCCTTTGACTCCTCGGCTGCTGGTACGAACACTCAGCGTCAGCAGCTCGCGTACTACCAGATTCGTGCGCCCTTCGCGGGCATCGTGGGCGACGTTCCCGTCCATCTGGGGGATTATGTCTCTCCCACGACGCTGCTGACGACGGTGGATGAAAACAAGGATCTTGAAGCCTACATCTATCTCCCCACCGAACAGAGTTCCCGGGTTCGCCCGGGCCTTGCCGTAGACATTCTGGATACCAGCGGCGCCGTCCTCACACACTCGACGATCTCCTTTGTTTCACCGCAGGTGGACAACGGATTGCAGAGCATTTTGGCCAAGGCTCCTATTCCCCATTTGGGAAACATGATCCGTAACGGCCAGATTGTGAACGCGCGCGTCACGTGGTCGACCTCGCAGGCGCCTACGGTCTCTGTTCTTGCCGTGACGCGCATCGGCGGACAGACGTTTGTCTATGTGGCCGCTCCGAAGGGCAATGGCTTCCTCGCTCACCAGGTTGCGGTGAATCTTGGGGAACCAATTGGCAATGACTATCCAGTTCTCGGTGGACTGAAGCAGGGCGATCGTGTGATCGTCTCCGGGATTCAGTTCCTGCAAGAGGGTGTGCCCGTGCAGCCCATGGGGCCGCAGCCTACCGGTTCGAAGGGCTAGTCTTTTGATCGAAACGAAATGAAGCCTGCGGGAGCGAATGCCCCGAGGCCCGCTCTCCGGTTCTTGCGGAGAGCCAAAGCACGAAGGGAAGTTCACCTTGGTTGAGTTTTTCATCCGGCGCCCCATCTTCGCCACGGTTTGCGCACTTTTGATCGTGCTGGCCGGGGCAGTCTCCTTACCTACGATTCCGATCTCGCTCTATCCGCAGCTCGCGCCGCCACAGGTCAATGTGACCTGCAACTACGTCGGCGCCAACTCGTCGGATGTGGAATCGGCCGTGACGATCATTCTGGAACAGGCCATCAACGGTGTGGAAGGCATGAGATATATGTCGTCCACGAGTTCGAATAACGGCACCAGCTCTATTACGGTGACCTTCGACACGGGATACGATCTCGATATCGCTGCAGTAGACGTGCAGAATCGCGTGGCGACCGCGCAGGGCCGACTTCCCGCCACGGTGAACAACACTGGCGTCGCCATCACCAAGTCGAACTCGAACTTCGTCTTCGCCGCGGGCTTTATCTCGCCCGATCACTCGTTGTCTCCTTCGTTCATCTCAAACTATCTGGATGTCTATGTCTCCGATGCACTCAAGCGCGTCCCCGGCGTGGGCGCGGTGGTGATCTTCGGAGAACGTAAGTATGCGATGCGCCTTTGGCTCGACCCGAACAAGCTCGCCGCGCGCGGCCTGACACCGCTCGATGTCACCAACGCCCTGGCATCGCAGAACATTGAAATCGCGGCCGGTCAGCTTGGCATCCCGCCTTCGGATCCCAAGCAGGCCTACCAGATGGCGGTTCGCGTTGTAGGACGTCTCTCGGACCCGCGCCAGTTTGAAAACATCATTGTGAAATCCAACGCGGCGACAGGGACGACCGTCAATACGTCCACCACCACGAACGGGACGGGACTGGTTCTGCTCAAGGACGTGGGACGCGCGGAGATCGGCGCGGAGAACTACAACACGAACCTGAAGTATTCCGGCGGCGATGCCGTCGGTATCGGTGTGCAGCAGCTTTCGAACGCGAATGCTCTGGATGTCGATCGGAAGTGCCGCGCCGTTCTTGCCGAGCTTAAGAAATCTTTCCCGCCCGGCCTCGAAGGCATCATCGCCGTCGATACCACCACGGTTATTTCTGATTCGATCACCGAAGTGGAACATACACTCGCCGAAGCTATTGTCATCGTGATCGTTGTGATCTTCCTCTTCCTGCAGGATTGGCGCGCCACGATCATCCCTGCTGTGACGATCCCTGTTTCGTTGATCGGAACCTTTATCTTCATCAAGGTCTTCGGATTTTCGATCAACTCGCTAACTCTCTTCGGCATCACTCTCGCCACAGGGCTTGTGGTGGATGATGCCATCGTCGTGATCGAGAACGTGCAGCGACATATTGAGCAGGGAGTGGCGGACGCGCACGAAGCCACATCCATCGCCATGCGTGAGGTCACCAGCGCCGTGATCGCCACATCGCTGGTGCTCATTTCGGTGTTTGTACCGGTCAGCTTCTTTCCCGGCACAACGGGCATTCTTTATAAGCAGTTTTCGCTTACGATTGCGTTTTCCATCGCGATTTCGGCCTTCAATGCGCTCACGCTCTCGCCCGCTCTGGCCGCCATTCTGCTGCGGAAAGAGCAGCATAAAACCGGCATCATGGGCCTCATTCTTAATCCTGTCAATCGCGGCATCAAGAAGGTGATCTCCTGGTATGCCATTGCTGTCACCTGGGTGGTCAAGGTGCGCTACGCCTTCCTTGTACTCTTCTTCGCAGGCCTCGCCGCTACGGTTTACATGTATGTGCATGTGCCGACGGCTTTTGTCCCGACGGAAGATCAGTCGTACTTTCTGATCATCGTGCAGACGCCGCCGGGAGCGTCTCTCTCCTACACGGCTGACTTCGCGGATAAGGTGGCGAAGGTTGTGCTTGACGATAAGGACGTCTTCGGTACTTTCTCTGTCATGGGCTTCTCACTCTCAGGTGGAAGCAGCCCGAACTCGGGCATCATCTTCGCTCCGCTGAAACCGATTGACGACCGCACGAAGCTCGGCGATGGTCACTCGGCGCACGATATTGTGGCACGCACCGCGCCCAAGCTCTTCGGCGTCCCTGGTGGCATCGCCTTTGCCGCGGAGCCGCCCGCGATCCAGGGCATCGGCTCCGTCGGCGGATTCCAGTTCATGTTGCAGGATGCCGGTCGTAATACCTTTGCGGATATCGATCGCGTCGCCCACACCATGGTCGGGCAGACCCGTGCGCCCGGCGCCGGCCTGAGCAATCTCAACACAACGTTTACCGCCAACGATCCTCAGCTGTACATCACCATCGATCGCCAGAAGGCGCTTGCCGTTGGCGTTCCGCTGGACCAGATCACGGCGGCCATGAGCACCTTCATGGGTTCGAGCTACATCAACGACTTCGACTTCAACAACCGCTCCTACCGCGTGTATGTGCAGGCGGACCAGCAGTTCCGACGTAACGCGCAGGACCTGAAACAGTATTATGTGCGGTCCAACTCGAATCAGATGATCCCGCTCGACAACCTCATCCTGGCCGAAGAGAAGTCCGGACCGCAGGTCATCTATCACTACAACCTCTTCCGCGCAGCGGAGATCGACGGTTCACCGGCTGAAGGTCTCTCTTCGGGACAGGGCCTCGCGAATATGGAGAAGCTCTTCGAGAAGAACAAGATGCCCGGTATGACCTTTTCCTGGACAGGGCTTTCGCTCGAAGAGATCGAGTCCTCCGGAAAGGCGATCATCATCTTCGGCCTTGGGCTGCTGGTCGTTTACCTGACGCTCTCCGCCCAGTATGAGAGCTTCGCCCTGCCGTTCATCATCCTTCTTGCCGTGCCTACGGCGATCCTTGGAGCGCTCTCGCTGGTGGCGCTTCGCGGCCTCAGTGATGACGTCTACGTGCAGATCGGTCTCGTGATGTTGATCGGTCTCTCGGCGAAGAACTCGATTCTCATCGTCGAGTTCGCGGAGCAGCAACTGGAGGAGGGAAAGTCCATCATCGATGCCGCGATCACGGCCTCGGAACTTCGGCTTCGTCCCATCCTGATGACCAGCTTCGCATTCATCCTTGGCGTGCTGCCCCTGTACTTCGCTTCGGGTGCCGGTGCTCTTGGACGTCATTCGGTGGGTACGGCTGTCGTTGGTGGCATGTTGCTCTCCACCATCCTTAACCTGTTCTTCATTCCAGTGCTCTACGTCATCCTCAAGATGGCGATGCACCGGTTCTTCCCGAAGAAGGAGAAGCCGGTCGCTACGGCATAAAGGTCATCCAAAAGAAAGGGCCCGCCTGCGATCTGCAGGCGGGCCTTTTCCTGGCTGTTATCCGATAAAGATCGGCTTGATGTGACGCTCATATAGGTTTGTCGTGACGTTGCGAGCAATGACCTCTTCATTTGCTTCAAGCGCCTTCACATAGCGGTCTCCCATCTTGGACGCGACCTTAAAACCGACGTGTAGAAGCTGGCGAAGATCGGGGTTGAAGGCGGAATCGTGCTTGCCGTCGTGACGCAGCACACGGACGAACTCGTCGCTCGTCCAGCCGTTTACCACGGAAGGATCTGGCAGGCGCTCGGTCTTGATGTCGATCACAGTGGCGTAAGGAGCGCAGAGCTCGGCAGCGTGCCCGAAGGCCTCGGCATAGACTTCCTTCGCCAGCGCGAGACCGTCTCCGCCCGATTCCGCCAGGCCGATGACCTCTTCCAGCCACGATGTGCCTGCGGTCTTTACATGTACGCCAGCGTCGAAGTCGCGAATGCTCTCGCGGATCGCTTTGTAGATGGAGTACTTGTCCGATCCCGAGTGGACGCTGAGCTTCAGGTTCTTCGGCAGGCCGTAGCGCTCGATGGCAAAGGCGATTGTCGCGAGGTCGTCGCGGAACTCCTTCGTAAACTGCTCCACGTCGCCGACGTAGTCGACGCCCTTGTTGAAGCGGCCAGTAAACTTCGGTGCGATGGTCTGGATCGGGATCTTCTCGTCTGCGATGGCTGCAAGGATGACCAGAAGTTCGACCGGTGTTTGTGGGGAATCGGTTTCATCCATCGAGATCTCTGGAACGAAGGAGCCTTCGCCCTTCTTTTCCACGATGGAACGGTAGATCGCACCGGCCTGTTGGACAGCGGCGAGGAATTTGTTGGCTACGCCGCGGACAAAGGCTTCATCGATTGCAAAGGGTTTTTCGATGCGTGGAATGGCAACGTTGCCAATTAACTCCGGATGCCGCGCGACGAATGCCGCTACATCGTCCTCGGCTGCGGGGTGTCCGATGTCGTCGGCCACGTCCATCGTGAAGAAGTTGCAGGGGGCGAGGAAGCGGTCGACCGTCTTCAGGTTGATGTGGTCGGCATCGAGGAAGTAGGGCCCGGCCCAGTTGAGTTCCTTCACCGCAGCGTCCGCGGCAGATCGCGTTCCGCTTGGCTCCGAACCGATGATGAGATGCTCGCGATTTGACTTATTCCAGACCGGAGCGATTGTGACTCCTGCCTTTTCCGCGAGCACGCAGGCAGCGAGTTGTGCCTTCGCCTGGTGTGCGAAACGATCTCCCATGCCTATGGAGTACTTGGGAAGCTGCAATGTTTCCGCCATCGTTCTCTCCTTGTCTGTTTTCAGACACTTCCATTGAACCATGACGGCTCTTTAGAGATATGCTGAATTGTCCGGAGGCGGGCCTCCGAGCGTAACTTGAGGGTAAACAATTATGCGAGCAACAAAACTTGTCCTCAGCGGCCTCCTGACCATGACGTTCCTGACGTTTGGACAGAGTGGTCTGGCGCAAAAGCCAGCTTACCTGGATCCTGCGCTTTCGCCCCCTGCCCGGGCGCACGACCTGGTTCATCGGATGACGCTGGAAGAGAAGACGGCGCAGATGATCAATACCGCGCCTGCGATCGAGCGGCTGGGCGTTCCGGCGTACGACTTTTGGAGCGAGGGGCTCCATGGCGTGGCCCGCTCCGGCTATGCCACGCTGTTTCCGCAGGCCATCGGCATGGCGGCTACGTGGGATGAGCCACTGATGCACGAGATAGGTGCCGTCGTCTCCACGGAAGCCCGTGCCAAGTACAACGATGCCGTTCAGCACGGTGTCCATTCCATCTACTTTGGTCTGACCATCTGGTCGCCGAATATCAATATCTTTCGCGATCCGCGCTGGGGGCGCGGCCAGGAGACTTATGGAGAAGACCCGTTTCTTACCGCCCGCATGGGGACAGCCTTCGTTCGCGGCATCCAGGGCGACAACCCCACTTACTTCCGTGCGATTGCGACGCCGAAGCACTTTGCCGTCCATAGCGGACCGGAGAGCACGCGCCATAGCTTCAACGTCGACGTAAGCCAGCACGACCTCTGGGATACGTATCTTCCCGCGTTTCGCTCCACGATTATCGAAGGCAAGGCGGACTCCATCATGTGCGCCTACAATGCCATCGACGGCCAGCCCGCATGCGCCAGCGATCTTCTTCTTAAGCAGATTCTGCGCGGCAACTGGGGCTTTCGTGGCTTTGTGACCTCGGACTGCGGCGCGATTGACGACTTTTATACCAAGATCGGTCACCACTTCTCGAAGGAGAAGGAGGAGGCGTCTGCTGCTGGCGTGAAGGCGGGCACGGATACGGCCTGCGGAAAGACGTATCTCGGTCTGACGAGCGCGGTGAAGAGCGGTTTGATTAAAGAGAGCGAGATGGATACCTCGCTGGAGCGTCTGTTCGAGGCACGCATACGGCTCGGTCTCTTCGACGATCCGGCAAAGATGCCCTACGCACGCCTGACGATGGCCGAGGTGAACTCGCCTGCTCATCACGCGCTGGCTCTGCGTGCTGCGCGTGAGTCCATTGTGCTTCTGAAGAACGCGAACAATCTTCTGCCTCTGCGCGGCGTGAAGAATATCGCCGTGATCGGGCCGAACGCTGCTTCGCTCGACGCGCTGGAAGGGAACTACAACGCCATCGCCAAAGCGCCCGTCATGCCTGTCGATGGAATTGCATCTGCCTTTCCTGCGGCAAAGGTCGTTTATGCGCAGGGCGCGCCTTATGTGGAGGGACTGATGCTTCCGGTTCCAAGGACGCAGCTGCATCCTGCTTCGGGCTCCTCCGCGCAGGGCCTGCATGCGGAGTATTTCGGTAATGAAAATCTCTCCGGCGCGCCTGTGCTGACTCGTTTGGATTCGCAGATCGCCTTCGATTGGAACAGTGCTCAACCGGCACCGCAGGTTCCAGCGAACGCCTTCTCCGTGCGTTGGTCTGGAACGATCTCGGCACCGGCCGCGGGTGACTATGACCTGACCGGAAAGTTCGCGCACTGCTATCCGTGCAACGAGTTCGTGAGCTTCTCGGTGTGGTTCGACGGCAAAGAGGTCGGCACCTTCACCAGTGGGGCGGAGAAAGAGTTTCGCAACTCCACGACCCCTGCAGCGCATCTGCACTTCGCCGATACACGCGCTCACGAGATCCGGATCGAGTACAAGCATCGCTCTGCACTCTTTGGTGGAGGCGTCACGCTTGCGTGGGCTCCTCCGGTGGCGCCTCTCCGCGAAGCTGCTGTAGAAGCTGCGAAGAACGCGGATGTCGTGGTGGCCTTTGTCGGTCTTTCTCCGGAGCTTGAGGGAGAAGAGATGCCCATCCATGTCAAGGGCTTCGCAGGCGGCGACCGCACAGACATTGAGCTGCCGCAGGCGCAGGTGGAGATGCTTCGCGCCGTGAAGGCGACGGGTAAGCCTCTCGTTGTCGTTCTCATGAACGGAAGCGCGATTGCCCTTCAGGGCCGCGAGACGGACGCTCTGCTTGAGGCATGGTATCCCGGAGAAGCTGGCGCGCACGCCATTGCGGAGACACTTGCGGGGAAGAACAATCCCTCGGGCCGTCTGCCTCTCACGTTTTACAGCAGCGTCGATCAGCTTCCTGCCTTCGATGACTATTCCATGACAAATCGCACGTATCGTTATTTTAAGGGCCAGCCTCTCTACGCTTTTGGCGGCGGTCTGAGTTACACCACCTTCCAGTACGGCAAGGTGAATCTTTCCGGGAATAAACTGCGCGCCGGGGATGATTTGACGGTTGATGCAGAGGTGACGAACACCGGAAAAGTTGAGGGAGACGAGGTAGCGCAGGTGTATCTCACGCCGCCGCAGACATCCATTGCGCCCCGGCTTGCGCTGGTGGGATATCAACGCGTCCACCTTCTGCCCGGACAGTCGAAGCCGGTGCACTTTACACTGCATCCGCGCGAACTTTCGCAGGTGGATGCGCAGGGGGTACGTGCGGTAAATGCAGGGCATTATGAGATCAGAGTCAGTGGGGCCTCCGATGCGCCATCTTCCGCTACAGGATTCGACGTGGAGGGCAGGACGGAGCTTCCGCGTTAGTAATACGTCTAATCTCAGACGGAGAATGTTTTGACTGCTGCTTATATCAATCGGATCGCTACCGCCGTACCGTCCCACAAGGTACACGGAGCGTTTGTGGAGTTCGCTGCTCAAATGTTGAAAGACGATCGCATGCGCACCCTGTTTCAGAGGATGTCCGCGAAGTCGGGAATCGAGCATCGCTACTCCGGCCTTTCTGTCATTCAACCCCCGTCGCAGGGCGTGGTGGACGCGTATGAGTTTTATCTCGCCGACGGTTATCCTTCCACGGCGAAACGCATGAAGATGTTTGAACAGTTCGCTCCGGTCCTGCTGCGCTCGGCGCTCGATAAGCTGGCTCTCACAGCGGACGAAAAGGCAGGCATACGGCACGTCATTGTTACCTGCTGCACGGGGTTGTACGCTCCCGGTCTGGACTTTGAAGCGATCGACTATCTGGGTCTCCCCTCTTCGGTGGAACGAACGATGATTGGGTTCATGGGCTGCTATGCCGCCATCAACGGACTCAAGCAGGCACGCCACATCGTGCGTTCGGAGCCAGGTGACTCTGTCCTGATGATCAACCTCGAACTCAGCACGCTGCATTTTCAAGAGACGCAAAATCTGAACGAAGTGCTTTCGTTTCTGATCTTCGGCGACGGCTGTTCGGTCAGTCTAATCAGTGGAATGGAAGAGGGGCTTGCGCTCGATAGTTTTCGTGCCCTCCAAGTCGAGGGCACGCGCGACCTGATCACCTGGAACGTGCGCGATCTTGGATTTGACATGGTGCTCTCGGGGCGAGTCCCCGGCGAAATCGCCAAGGCCTTGCGCGAATACGGGGGTGCGATCACCTCTGGCGAGGCGATCGACCTATGGGCTGTACATCCCGGCGGGCGTTCGGTTCTCGACGCGGTAGAAGAGGGACTAAATCTCTCCAGCGATGCGCTGGCTTCTTCACGCAGCATCCTCAAACAGTTTGGAAACATGTCTTCGGCCACGGTGATGTTTGTGCTTGAAGACCTGATGAAGTCGGCCAAGTCTGGACAAAAAGGATGCGCGATGTCCTTCGGCCCAGGGCTTACGGCGGAGACGATGCGATTCCATGCCGTCTGACGCGATCGATTTTTCCCATCGAGCGCATCTTTCGGAGTGGATGGACGAGCCCTGTTCCTATGAAGACTTTCGCGCATGTCTTCGCGATCTCGCCCAGGTTAACGCTTGTACCCTCGCACATCGCCCCACGATGCACTGGCTTAAACAAGTCGCTCAGACTCGTCGCGCTCACGCACTTCATATCGTCGACGTAGGTTGCGGCGGTGGGGATATGCTGCGCCATATCGAAGGCTGGGCGGTGAAAGAAGGTGTTTCGGTAAAGCTGACGGGCATCGATCTGAATCCCTATGCCGCCCGCGCGGCGCGTGAGTTCACGGCGGCGACCAGCAGGATCGAATGGGTTACCGGAGATGCCTTCTCGTATGTTCCAGAGCAGCCAATCGACTGCATCGTCAGTTCGCTCTTCACGCACCACCTTCCAGAGGAGGGCATTGTCAGCTTTCTTGCGTGGATGGAACGGACGGCAGTGCGTGGCTGGTTCATCAACGATCTCAGCCGTGCGCGGGTTCCGTACTACGCCTTCAAAGTGCTTGCCTCTGCCGCGCGGTGGCACAAATTTGTGCGGCACGACGGGCCTGTTTCTATTCGTAGAGCATTCTCGCCGGACGACTGGCTTCGCTATCTCCATGCCGCGGAGATCGACAGGAACGTCGTCGCGCTTGAGCCGTGGAAGCCCGCGCGCCTCTGCGTCTCCAGAGTGAAGTGATGGAGCGCGAAGCTGTCGTGATCGGGGGCGGCTTGGCGGGGGCCAGCCTGGCGACTCAACTTGTTCGCGCAGGCCGAGATGTTCTCCTGCTCGAACGAACTCGCTCCGCGCACCACAAGGTTTGCGGCGAGTTCCTCAGCCGCGAAGCGCTTCACTATCTCGTGCTTCTGGGCATCGACCCCGCAGCACTTGGAGCGGTACCCGTCGGAGGGGTGCGTCTCGCCGCGCGTGAACTCATTGCAGAGACCGCGCTTCCGTTCACAGCGTTTTCCCTTACGCGCCGTACGCTGGATGAAGAGATCCTGCGCCATGCGGAGAGTGCCGGTGTGGAAGTGCGGCGAGGTGCAAGCGCCGCCTCTCTTACAAGAAGCCGAAAGTCATGGGATCTCGGTATGGATCAAGTCGAGTCGGTCCGGGCGCGAAACGTCTTCCTCGCTACGGGCAAGCACGATCTTCGCGGCTGGCTGCGGTCCAAGGGATGGCACAACGATCTTGTTGCCTTCAAGATGTACTTCCGCCTCGGCCAAGCGCAGCAGGCTGCGCTCTCTGGCTTCGTGGAGCTTATTCTTTTTCCCGGTGGTTATACCGGGCTGCAGCCCGTCGAAAATGGCGAGGCGAACCTCTGCCTTCTCATTACGCGCGAGGATCTGCGTCGCCTCAACGGAAGCTGGGAGGGTGTGCTCGAACACGCCTGTGTGCACTCTCCTCATCTTCGCGAACGCCTCAACGGGAGCGAGGCGCTTCTCGATCGCCCTCTGGCACTGTCTTCGATTCCGTATGGCTATCGTGCCTCCGCAAACGGCGATGGAATCTGGAGACTTGGGGATCAGTCGGCGGTGATCCCGTCGTTTTCAGGTGATGGCATGTCCATCGCTCTCCATAGCGGGCATCTCGCGGCATATCTGTTTCTTGCGGGGAAGACGCCCGACACCTTTCAGCAGCAGATCCGTCGCGAACTGGGCCGGGGCATCGGCGCCGCCACCGCGCTTTCGCAACTGCTCGTACGTGCTCCGGTGCTTGCGCAGCTCGTTCGCGTTCGACCGCGACTTTTGCGTGACATCGCAATCCTCACACGCATTCCGGAATCCGCGCTGATTCTGTAAGCGCGGAGAACATCCGCTCCGATAGAGTACAGAGGATGAGCGATACGGCAGGAGAAGAAGAGATGGAAAATATCGCCGAGCACGGTGGCGCCGAACATCAGATAGCCGAACACTGCATCGCACTTGTTGCAGCGGCGAAGCAGATCCCCGTAGAGCAGGTCACGCTCGACAGCACCTTCGAAGAACTTGCCGTCGACTCGCTTGATAGGGTAAGCCTCTCCTTCGATGTCGAAGAGAAGTATGGCATCGATATTCCGGACAGCAGGCTGCACACAATCCTCACCGTTCGCGACATGGTGGAGGGTGTGGCAGAGGCTCTGCGTGCAAAGGCCGAAAAAACTCGTTTGAAAGAAGCTGGAGAAGGCGCGTGAATCGGGTTGTCGTTACTGGACTTGGATGTGTGACGGCCATCGGCCAGGATGTTGCGACCTTTCGGGAAAATCTCTTCGCCGGGAAAAATGGCTTCAAGGAGATCCCCGACGTTGCTGCCGGAGATCTCCGCTTCCACCGCGCGGCAAGGATCGAGGGCTTCGATGCCGCGTCGCTCCTTACGTCTGCGCAGATTCAGCTCTCCGAACGCTCCTCACAGTTCGCCCTTGTGGCTTCGCAGCAGGCCATTGCGCAGGCCGAGATTCTGCAGACAGTCTTTCCCGAGGAGATGGCAATTGTCTTTGGTTGCTCGGCAGGGGGACGGACTGCCGAAGAGCCCGCGACGGCAAAACTTTACACCAGCGGCGGGCGGGTTCATCCCCTCAGCGTGCCCCGATTCATGGCGAGTTCAGGGACCAGTCTGGTCTCCATACAGTATGGCATCACCGGTCCGGCGTATACGATTACGACTGCATGCGCGTCGGCTACGCATGCGATCGGACAGGCGTTTCACATGGTGCGTTCGGGCACGGTGAAAGCCGCCGTTACCGGAGGTCACGAAGCTCCGTTGACGTACGGTTTTTATAAGGCCTGGGACAGTCTTCGTGTGGTCTCGCAGACGCAATGCAGACCCTTCTCCGCAGACCGCGATGGTATGACTCTCGGTGAGGGAGCGGCGGTCTTTGTTCTGGAGACACTGGAGAGCGCACTCAACCGTGGCGCTACGATCTACGGGGAGATCGTTGGCTTTGGCATGTCTTCCGATGCGAGTCACATCACGCAGGCACAGCCCGCAGGCCCCACGTCGGCCATGCGACGTGCTCTGCAGGATGCAGGTGCTGCTCCGGAAGAAGTGGGATACATCAACGCGCATGGCACGGGAACCACGGTAAATGACAACGTGGAGGCCGAAGCGATTCGCACCGTCTTCGCGCACAACGCCGCGAACATCCCCGTAAGTTCCACCAAGGCGATGCACGGCCATGCGATGGGCGCATCAGGAGCCATTGAAGCCCTCGCCACGCTGCTTGCGCTGCGTGACGGCATACTCCCCGTCACCGCAGGTGTCACAGAGACAGACGCCGCCTTGGGGATCGATCTGATCGTAGACACGGCGAGAAAGTCCAGTCCGGGGCTGGCTCTGTCGAACTCGTTTGCCTTCGGCGGCCTGAACGCCGTATTGGCATTCAAGCGCTATGAAGTCTAAGCCACCTGGATCGATTCCAAGGTCGCGAAAACGGTTTGGTCGTGCCGTCCCGGATCGATGGTCAGCTCCAACCCGACGACATCGCTAAGATCCACGGTGTAGTCCTCTACTTCGGTCGTCGATCCGCCTGGACTGAAGCCCCACTGCTGTCGCACGATCTCTTTGCGGACTTCGGGACGTAGAATAGCCACAAGGGCGAACTCCTGAGAACGTTCCTTCGCCTCTTCCTTAAAAACCAGCCGCACACGCTTGACGGTTTTTGGCGTGTCAAATGTAAACCGAATCACTTGTACGCCTAGTACGGATGCCTTCCAACCCCCGGCGGCACCTGCAGTGATCGCGTGTTCCAGCGGATGAGCTTCATCTTCCGAGGTCATCGTGGCGCTGGCTATGGCATCCAGATCCATCCAGGCAGCAGAAGGAGATTCCGGAGTGTTTTTTTCGAGAGAACCGACGGACTTGCGCATAGGACAAATACCTCAAAGGGTGGGATGCCATTTTTAGCCTCTTCCCCTAAACAAAGAGCTTGCCTCCCCCCGCGATCATTCGGCCGCGAAAAACATGACCGTTAGCCGGAGATCTGCATCGTAGAGATAAGAACCAGGGTGGTGGCAGAGAATCTGCCGTAACGCAAGAGGAGTAAGAATGTATCAACTTAAGCCGGGGACACCGGATTTCCGGGGTGCCACGTGGGATGGTCACGGAACAAACTTCGCTCTTTTTTCCGCGCATGCAACCAAGGTCGAAGTGTGCCTTTACGACGAGAAGGGCGAAAAAGAGCTGGACCGAATCGAGCTTCCAGAGTACACCAACGAAATCTGGCATGGCTATCTGGAAGGCTGCTGCTGTGGGACAGTCTATGGATTCCGCGTTCATGGACCCTATGAACCGGAAAACGGCCATCGTTTCAATCCCAACAAGCTTCTGCTCGATCCTTACGCCACGGAACACATTGGCCGCCTCGTCTGGGACCCCGCCATCTTCGGCTACGTCATGGAGTCGATGGACGATACGACCTTCGACGAGCGCGACAGTGCCCCCTTTGTACCGAAGTGCATCGTCACGGACCAGAAGTTCGACTGGAGCGGGCAGCCTGCCCGCCTGGGCCGCTTGCGCGTGCCGTGGGATGACACAATCCTTTACGAACTCCACGTGAAAGGCTTCACCAAGTTGCATCCGGACGTTCCTGAGGATCTGCGTGGAACATACGAAGGTCTCGGCAACAGGGCGGTTGTGGATTACATCAAGTCGCTCGGCGTCACGTCCGTCGAGCTGCTTCCGATCCATACCTTTGTCGATGATAGTCAACTGCTGGATCGCGGCCTTGTGAATTACTGGGGCTACAACAGCATTGGATTCTTCGCTCCCGATCCACGCTACGCGGCTCGGCCGAACTATGCGCTCAACGAGTTCAAGGACATGGTCGCGGACTTTCACGACGCAGGTTTGGAAGTCATCCTCGACGTGGTATACAACCACACTGCGGAAGGCAACGAGCGTGGACCGACGCTGTCTTTCAAGGGCATCGACAACGCCAGCTACTATCGCCTCGTCCCCGGCAACGAGCGTTACTACATCAACGATACGGGCACGGGAAACACTGTTAATCTCACTCATCCGCGCGTTCTGCAGATGGTGGCGGACAGCCTTCGCTACTGGGTGGAACAGACACACGTGGATGGCTTCCGTTTCGACCTTGGAACAATTCTTGCGCGCGAGCCGAATGGCTTCGACAATCGCAGCGGTTTCCTTAAGGCCGTTAGCCAGGACCCTATCCTCAGCATGGTGAAGTTGATCGCCGAGCCCTGGGATGTTGGCCTCGGCGGCTATCAGGTGGGTGGCTTTCCTCCGGGATGGACAGAATGGAACGATACCTTTCGCGATACCGTGCGGGAGTTCTGGAAGGGCGGATCGTCAGCGCAGATGCTCACAAAGCGCCTCTCCGGTTCGGGAGATCTCTTTAACCTCATGGGACGCCGCCCATGGGCGAGCATCAATTTCATCACGGCGCATGACGGCTTCACCCTGCGCGATCTTGTGAGCTACAACGAAAAGCACAACGAAGCCAACGGTGAAAATAACGAAGATGGAAACACGGAAAACCTCTCCTGGAACTGCGGCGCTGAGGGACCCACCGACGATCCGGAGATCAACAATCTACGCGATCGTCAGACGCGCAACATGCTGGTGACGCTTCTGCTCTCGCAGGGAACTCCCATGATGCTTGCAGGAGACGAATTTGGCCGCACACAGGGCGGGAACAATAACGCGTATTGCCAGGACGATGAGATCAGTTGGGTTGACTGGTCGTTGCGCGAAAAGAATGCGGAGTTGGTCGACTTTGTCTGCCGCATCATTCGCATGCGTCACCGTTATCCCATCCTGCGACGCAACCTCTTCCTCACCGGCGAATACAACGAAGCGCTCGGCGTGAAGGATGTGACATGGATCAACGCCAACGGATCGGAGATGGAAGATTCCTCCTGGGATGACATCACCATGCGTTGCTTCGGGATGTTGCTCGACGGGCGCGCCCAGCAGTCAGGAATTCGTCAGCGAGGCAAGGAAGCTACAATGCTTCTGATCGTCAACGATCACCACGACGTGGTGAAGTTCACATTGCCTGAGTGCCAGGGAGCATGCGACTGGTCTCTGCTCATCGATACCAACCATCCGGAGTTCAAAGATGAACCGAAGTTCAAAACCAAAAAAGAGTATGCCGTCACCGCGCGGTCGGTTCTGCTCTTTGTCTTACATGCGGATGCCGCGCACTAGAAGCTTTCGCTACGGGAGAGCGAAGGTAAATAGATCGCTTCCCGCCGCGACGGCGAAGTACTGTTTGCCTTCCACGGCGTAACTCATGGGCGAGGCGTGGATTGGCTGACCTACATTGAAGTGCCACAACGGCGCGCCCGTTGTGGCATTCACCACTTCGAACTCCTGGGCATCGTCGCCAAAGGCTACCAAGCCGGTGGCTGTGCTCATCACGCCCGCTGAAGAATGGCCTTCGCCCACCTGGGGGGAGCGCCAGGCGACCTCGTTCCTGCGAACATCGTAAGCCACGAGGTACTTCTTCATGTTTTCGGTAGGCAGGTGCTTCGCTCCGGTGGAGTAGTAAGCTTTGCCTTCTTCGAAGGGTTCGGTCTTTGCCGAAAACACCGTGCAATCCTCCAACGCCATGAAGTAGAAAAGATGCGTCCGTTCGTTGTAGCTTGGCGAATACCAGTTCGTTGCACCGGCATAACTCGGGCACATACGCGCACCTTCAACGTTAGGCACGAGGGCCGTGCGCACAGGGCGTCCCTTCGCATCGATCTCCTTCGCCCAGTTTTGAAAGAGGGAAAACTGCTTCGCGGCGAGGAACTCTCCGGTCGTCCGGTCTAGCGTGTAGATGAAACCATTGCGATTTGCCTGGATCAGAAGCTTGCGCGGCCTGCCCTGATAAACCGCATCCACGAGGACTGGCGTCTCCGTCGAGTCGAAGTCGTTTACGTCATGCGGTGTGAACTGGAAGTGCCACTTCAGTCTTCCGGTATCCGGATCGAGGGCAAGCAGGCAGTTCGTGTAGAGGTTGTCGCCTTCGCGTACGCTTCCATCGAAGTCCGGCGAAGGATTGCCTGTACCCCAGAAGATCGTGTTCAATTCGGGATCGTATGTGCCCGGCATCCACGTTGTTCCGCCGCCATGCAGGTAGATGTCGCCCTTCGGCCATGTCTCCGAACCAGGTTCGCCCGGCGCAGGAATCGTCCAGAAGCGCCATGCTTCTTTGCCCGTCTGCGCATCGAAGGCCGCGACGAAACCGCGCACGCCGTCATCTCCGCCGGAGGTTCCCACAAGCACCTTGCCTTTTACGATAAGCGGTGCGCTCGTCGCGCCGTAGTTGCGGTTACCCGTTGCATACGCAACGTCCCACAACAGATTGCCCGAGCGTGCGTCCAGGCAGAGCAAGTGCGCATTGTCGGTCTCCATATAGATCTGCGAGCCCAGCACGGCGACGCCGCGATTGATATGTCCCGAAGCATCGTCGATCAGGCCGTCGGAGACGGGGCGCGCGTGATGCCACAAAGTCTTTCCCGTCACAGCGTCCAGTGCATAGGCGTCGTTCGATCCCGTCACAAACATTACGCCCGCTACGACGACAGGCGTGACCTGCAGCACACCGGCATTGCGGCTGTGAAAGACCCACTGCGCCCGCAGAGCGTGGGCATTTTCAGGAGTCACCTGCGTCAGGCTGCTGTACCGTCGACCGGTGTAGTCCCCGTTGTACATCGGCCAGTCCTCGCGGAGAGCGGGCTTGGCAGGTGGCGCCGTTTGCGCTGGTTTTTGCGCGGAGCAGGCCACTGTCATGAGGGACGCAGCCAGCAAGCTGGCATAGGTCAGTTTCATCGCTGTCTCCTCTTCGTAGGTTTCTCGGTTGCGCTTGCCTGCGCTGCCGTTGTGATCAAAAAGCTTGCGAGATCGTCGAGTTCAGTGGGAGACAAGCGTGAGACATAATCTTTTGGTAGAAGCGACTCAGACGTGTAGTGAATCTCAGCTACCTTCGAACGGTCATAGGTGTGAAAACGCCCGTCCGGGCTGAGAAGTGTGACGGAGAAGTTGTCTTCCGCGCGCAAGGCACCGACGATCTTCTCGCCGCTCTTTGTGGTGACCTTCACTCCTCGCGAAGTTGGCGAAGGAGCGTGCGTTACGATGGCATGCTGAATCGTAGAGGACGCCTGCCCGTCGCCGTAGACGGAAAGGTCGCTCGCCATAAACCCGCCATCTCCACGCACCATGTGGCAGTTGGAGCATTGCGCCTTGCCGAAGAAGAGAGCCCGGCCTGCCGCAGAATCTCCAGTCATTGGAGTTGCAGCAGTCTTGCCCTGCAGAACGCGGAGATAGGCCACCACGCTCTTTACCTTGTCGTCGCCGAGGTCGGCGAACTGGGGCATGCCTAAACCAGGCAGCCCTTTTTTTACGATGGATTCAAGATCGTCATCCGACTTGGAGATGACGGAGCGCACCGTGGCCAGATTGGGCGCGCGCTCTCCGCCGTGCGCATCCGCTCCATGACAACCGGCGCAGTTGGAAGCAAAGATCTTCTGGCCTGCATCGGCAAGCTTCTCCTGCGCAGTGAGTTGGGACGGCAAACCTGCCATTGTGACTGCGGACCAAAGGGCAAGTGGAAGGATACGCGTAGACACGGTGCAAAGAGTCTAGACGATCCGGCCACGTTCCCACTAAGGCAAATGGAATAGCGGACGCGGCTTATCGCAGAGAAACATTGCGCAACGTGCGTGATATGAAGAAGATGGTCGCATGATTTTCCTGCATTCTGCTCGCGCTCTGATTCTCTTTGCTGCTATCGCGCCCTTGCTCAAGGCACAGGCCATGCCTGCCGATTGGGTGCATCCCACGGTTGGCACCTCCAAAGAAGGCCAGACCTACCCTGCCACCGGCGTGCCGTTCGCGATGACGCACTGGACGCCGCAGACGCGCGCGGGTGAGATCAAGTGCATCGCGCCGTACTACTTCACCGACGAAAAGATCCAGGGATTCCGTGGCTCGCACTTTATCAGCGGAAGCTGCGTGCCGGACTACGGCAGCTTCACCCTTATGGCTGGCGTGGGAACCATGAAGACCTCCGCCACGGCGCGCGCCTCGTCCTTCGACCGCGCAACGGAGCACGCATCGCCGTACGCCTATGCCGTAGATCTCAAAGATGCGGGTGTTCGCGCGGAGATCACAGGAACCACGCGCTCCGGCATGATGCGGTTTACCCCCACCCAAGCCGGAAATATGTGGGTGCTCGTCGACAGCAATGCACGCGGGGGCGACGGCTGGGTGCAGGTGGATGAAGCGCATCAACAGATCACAGGAGAGGTTCCCGTCCGCCGCGAGTATGCGGGCAGTGGCAGACTCGCGGGCTTCAGCAGTTACTTCGTGGTCGAGTTCAACAAGCCCTTCAAGCAGTCTGGCACATGGGTCGGCAGCAAGATGACAGAGGGTGGTACAAAGCAAACCGGCGACGGCCTCCCCCTGGGCGTGACCAACGTCCCCAGGATGATGACCTCTGTTGGCGGTGCGTCTGCCGCAGCGCAGACGATGCCGACGTCGAATAACAGGCCCGGCTTCGGCACCTACGTTCGCTTTCCTGAACTGAGGCGGGGCGACGCTGTCATCGCACGCATCGGCACTTCCTTCGTCAGCGTGGATGAGGCACGCAAGAATCTTCGCGCGGAAATTCCTGGCTGGAACTTCGACGCAATCCGCGATCAGGCCAAGACTGCGTGGAATAAGGCTCTCGGCGGCATCGAGGTGAAAGACAATATTCCTGCGCGTACTGTCTTCTACACCGCGCTCTATCACGCTCTGCTCCATCCGCGCACGTACAGCGATCTGAGCGGAAGTTACCCGCGCTTCGCGAGTAACTATCAGGTCGAATATACTACCGGCTTCACTTACTACGACGACTTCTCCATGTGGGACACCTTCCGCGCTCAACATCCGCTGCTCACGATCCTCGATCCAGCGCGCAACGTGCAGATGGTGCAATCACTCATCGCGAAAGGTGAGCAGGGAGGTTATCTTCCGATCTTCCCAGCGTGGAGCAGTTACACCTCGGAGATGGTCGGCGATCATGTTTCAGTCACCATCATCGATGCGTATCAAAAGGGTCTACGCGGCTTCGACATCGAGAAGGCCTACACTCTCATGCGGAAGAATGCGATGGAGATTCCGCAGAGCCGTGAGGAGTATCGCGATGGCAAAGGCCGCCGCGGTCTGCCCTCGTATCTGCAGTACGGATATATTCCGCTCGAAGACCATATCGACGATGCCTTCCATAAGAACGAACAGGTTTCACGCACACTGGAGTACGCCTTTGACGACGCAATCCTGGGAGACCTTGCCGCGACTCTTGGTAAGTCGGACGATGCGGCGATGTTTCATGCGCGCGGTGAAAACTGGCGCAAGGTCTTCGACCCTGAAACTAAGTTCTCACGTGGACGCAGCAACGATGGTTCCTGGGTCTCTCCCTTTGATCCCGCCAGGAAATACACATGGATTACCGAAGGCCTGCCTTGGCAGTACACGTTTTTCGTTCCTCAGAATGTTCAGGGCCTTGCCGAAGCCATGGGAGGAGATGAAACGTTCGTAAAAAGACTGGACGGTCTCTTTGATGGAAAATTTTATGACCACGGCAACGAGCCAAGCCATCACATTGCGTATCTCTACGATGCAGGCGGTGCTCCGTGGAAGACCCAAAGGGAGGTGCGCTCTTTGATGGAAAGTGAGTATCGTGACGGCCCGGATGGTCTGGCGGGCAATGATGACGCTGGCCAGATGAGTGCATGGTACGTCCTGAGCGCCCTGGGCTTTTACCAGGTTGTCCCGGGCCGTCCTGAGTACTGGCTTGGCTCGCCGCGCTTTGACGACGCCACCATCCATTTACCCGGCGGTAAGATTCTTCACGTCTTCGCCCCGGGAGCAGGATCTGGCAAGGTATATGTTCGTAGCGCTGCACTTAATGGCAAATCACTCTCTGGTTACAAGCTCAAATACAGCGAAATCATGAATGGAGGAACGTTGCGTTTCCAGATGAGCGATGCTCTGCAAAAATAAGTGCGTACCCTCAAAAAAATGTCGGGTCTTTGTAAGTTGGCCATTCGAAGAAGGCTGAGATATGACTCCAGACTTCGTAATTGCCGAAATGTGCATCATAAAGAAATGCCTTCGGACACCCTCCATTTTGTAAAAGAAACAGTATTATGTTTTTCGCACCTCCGTTGGAACTTTGTCTATCAACGTCCGCAGCATCTTTTAACGCGTTACCAAAACGTGGCGCGCGTTCTCTTCGTTGAAGAACCCATCCATACGGACGAGCTTGAACCTCGTTTGAGTAGTGCGCTTCAAGAGGGCGGCGTAGAAGTTCTAACTCCCTTTCTTCCTCATGGTACGCACGGTGTGCAGGCTATCGACGCACAGCGTACTTTGCTGGATAACTATCTAGTGACGCAAGCAACTGGACACCTCGTCGCCTGGTACTACACGCCCATGGCACTTTTATTTTCGCGACATCTCTCGCCGGATGTTCTCGTGTATGACTGTATGGACGAACTTTCAGGATTCGATGGAGCACCTCCGGAACTTGTTGCTTTAGAAGAGGAGATCTTCGAGCGCGCGGATGTTGTCTTCGTGGGTGGGCAGAGCCTCTTCGAAGCGAAGAAGAAGCAACACGACAATGCGCATCTTTTTGCCAGCAGCATCGACGCCCAGCATTTTACCAAAGCACGCATCGCTCAGCCGGATCCCGACGATCAACAGGATATTCCCCATCCGCGTATTGGTTTTTATGGCGTACTCGATGAACGGCTGGACCGCGAGTTACTCGCGGAGGCGGCACGTCTGCGTCCAGACTTGCACTTTATTCTTATAGGTCCCGTGGTGAAGATTCGCGAAGAAGATCTCCCTCGCGGGGCGAACTTACATTATCTCGGACAAAAAAGTTATCGCGAGTTACCTGCATATCTAGCAGGTTGGGATGCAGCCATGCTACCCTTTGCGCGTAACGCATCAACGCGATTTATTAGTCCAACCAAGACACCGGAGTACCTTGCAGCGGGTAAGCCCACGATCTCCACGCCGATCCACGATGTTGTCCGGCCCTATGGCGAGATGGAGCTTGTGCGCATCGGTGCCAATGCGGAAGAGTTCTGCGTGGCCATCGACGAATCGCTTGTAGGGACTGGCTCCGTCTGGCTCGCAAAAGTCGACAGTTTTCTTGCGAATATGTCCTGGGACAAAACGTTTGCAGGCATGAGAAAACACATCCTCCGTGTCCTTCCGGAGGCGGGCAGACCCACGGGCACAATGGGTCGCGAAAATGGAGGAGCAGAGCCAATGTTTGATTACGTCATTATCGGTGCAGGATTTGCAGGAAGCGTTTTAGCAGAACGGCTTGCCACAGAGATGGGCGCTCGAGTCCTCATCGTCGATCGTCGCAACCATATTGCAGGCAACGCCTACGACTATTACAATGAAGCCGGTATTCTCGTCCATAAATATGGCCCGCATATCTTCCACACAAACTCCGAAAAGGTATTCGCCTATCTTTCCCGTTTTACTACGTGGCGTCCGTATGAGCATCGCGTGCAGGCGAGTGTCGATGGGCAGCTTCTTCCTATGCCTATCAACGCGGATACGCTTAATAAGATGTACGGCCTCAATCTGAACTGTTTGCAGGTAAAGGAGTTTCTGCAGTCTGTTGCGGAGCCCCGCGAAAACATTCAGACCTCCGAAGACGTTGTTGTTTCGCGCGTTGGCCGTGAGCTGTACGAGAAATTCTTCCGCAACTACACACGCAAACAGTGGGCTCTCGATCCCTCTGAGCTTGACGCCGCTGTGACGGCGCGGGTCCCCGTTCGTACCAGCCGTGATGATCGTTACTTTACGGATCGATTTCAGGCTATGCCTGCTGAAGGCTATACACGCATGTTTGAGAAGATGCTGGACCACCCCAACATTCACATCATGCTGAACACGGACTACAGCGACATCAAGGATGAGATCTCGTTCCGCGAACTGATCTTCACAGGTCCTGTCGACGAGTACTTTAATTTTTGCCACGGCAAGCTGCCGTATCGTTCACTGCAGTTCGAACATCAGACGCACGATAGGGAGCAGTTCCAGCCTGCCGCCGTCGTCAATTATCCGAACGAACATGCTTACACGCGCGTCACAGAGTTCAAATATCTCACCGGACAGGAACATAAGAAGACAAGCATCGTTTATGAATATCCGTGCGCCGAAGGAGATCCCTACTACCCGATTCCACAACCCAAGAACGCGGAGCTCTATACGAAGTACAAGGCGATGGCAGAAGCCTTGCCGGATGTCCACTTCGCGGGACGTCTCGCGACGTACAAGTACTACAACATGGACCAGGTGGTCGCACAGTCTCTTACCCTCTTCCAGAAGCTGAGCGGCCGACGTCCTGCACAGTCGGCAAAGACTGCACTCGTTGCCGTTCCCTCGACCGCCATCGATGCCGCACGCATTGAAAAATCGCTTGAGCAGGAAGGCAGTGCGGCCTGAGTTTGCCAGAGGCTAGGGCGTATCCGATGAACCAGAGTCGTTCCGTTGCTGCGCAGCCGCTCGAACTCTGGGGCGGCATTGAGTACACCTGCAATCGGGTTGGAGATTCGTACTTAGACCAGATGGATATCTCCGGTCATGCGGAGCGTGTCAGCGACATCGAACGCATTGCAGAACTCGGCATTAAGGCGCTGCGCTACGGGCTACTCTGGGAGCGTCACGAGATCGATCCTGGCTGGCGTTGGTCGGATGAGCGTATGGGTGCATTGCTACAACAGAAGATCCGCCCCATTGTGAGCCTTGTGCATCATGGCAGCGGACCACGGCACACCAGCCTTCTCGATGAGGGGTTTTCTCAGAAACTGGCTGCGTATGCGGGCGAAGTTGCGGCGCGTTATCCCTGGGTGGATGCCTACACGCCCGTGAATGAGCCCCACACCACGGCACGTTTTAGTGGCCTTTATGCGCTCTGGTATCCGCATCATCAATCGCGTCGAAGCTATCTTCGTGCGTTGCTCGTTCAGACGAAGGCAACCGTTCTCAGCATGCAAGCCATCCGCCGCGTTCGTCCCGACGCGCAACTAATTCAGACTGACGATCTAGGACGCATCTGGGGAACGGATGCACTCAGCTCTACCTGTGATCTTCTGGATGAGCGTCGCTGGCTCCCGTTTGATCTGCTCTGCGGTCGAGTTACGCGGCAGCACCCTCTTTTCTCCTACATGGTGAAGGCGGGCCTCTTCGAAGAAGAGATTCTTTGGTTTGCCGCCAATCCATGCCCGCCGAATACTGTTGGTGTGAACTACTACCTCACCAGCGACCGCTACCTTGATGACCGCACACATCTCTATCCGCAGGATCGCCTCTCAGCGGAAGGCCCGTTCGTCGACGTGGAAGCCGTCCGCGTGCGCCCGGAGGGCATCGCAGGATTCGGTTCCATGGTTACCGAGGCCTGGCAGCGTTACGGCATTCCGGTCGCGGTTACCGAAGTCCATCTTGGGGGTGATGTCCGCGAACAGATTCGCTGGGCCGCAGAAGCATGGACGGAGATCTCTGCTGCGCGACTCTCTGGTGTCGACTGCCGCGCGATGACGATGTGGGCGCTGTTGGGTTCGTTCTTCTGGAACTCGCTCGTCACCTGCGAAAACGGACATTATGAGGCAGGCGCCTTCGACGTTACGGGCGGTCAACCGACATCCACGGCGTTAGCCGAGTTCATTCGGCAGTTGGCCTCGGGCTCTGTGCCGCAGCATCCTGCGCTCGCCACACAGGGGTGGTGGAGATGCGATGATCGCATTCACTTCCCCCACGTGGAGGGTACAGATCTCGCAGCTTAGTTCTCTCCATCCCCCTATCGCCGCATGATGTGTTCGCGCCAGATCGTCTCTGCCAACGTGTCGAAGTCCGGCACAGATCCCGTCGTCGCAAGCGACAGATCCTCAAATGAAATCTTCGGCGTGCGGTCGGCATAGAGCAGGCCGTTTGCCTCCTGGTACGTATCCGTGAACTGCGTGTAGCAGAAGCCCGCCAATGCAGGTAGATTTCGCACCGTCTCCAGCAATGCTTTATAGCGTTCCAGCAACTGGTCAGCCGTCTCTGAACGCGAGTAACCCCACGCTCCGTCGCGTCCAGAGTACGCAATGCCGCCGAACTCCGTCAGCATGATGGGGTGACTCCAGATGCGTTCGCCTTCGACGAACAACATGCGCCCGCCGGGGCGTTCGCGCTTGAGCAGGTGCGCTTCAATATCGTCAATGCCATAGCGCTTGCCGATGCGTTGCGGATTGTCGTCATAATCGTGGATGCCGATGATGTCTGTGGCGACACTCTCCCATCCATCGTTGCCGATGACGGGGCGCGTAGGGTCGAGTGCCTTTGTGAGGTGATACAGCGTTTGTACGTAATGTCTCTGCGCCGGGCTCTCTGGCAGATCAGGAACACCCCACGATTCGTTGAAGGGCACCCACGCGACGATGCAGTGATGGCTGCGATCGCGATGGATTACCTCCATCCACTCGCGTGTTGTCCGTTCGATGGACGCGGTCGTGTAGCGATACGCGCTTGGCATCTCCTCCCACACCAGAAGGCCCAGACGATCGGCCCAGTAGAGATAGCGGCGACTCTCGATCTTCTGGTGCTTGCGCACGCCGTTGAAGCCCATCTTTTTCGCCAGAAGAACATCCTGCAGGAGCGCATCGTCGCTGGGCGCGGTCAGGCCGCTCTCCGGCCAGTATCCCTGGTCCAGTACCATGCGGAGGTTCAGGGGCCGGCCATTCAGGATGAAACGGTCTCCCTGCACAGCGACAGAGCGTATCGCTGTATAGCTCAAGACTCTATCGATCAACACACCCTGCGTGTCATGGAGTTCGAGTTCCGCATCGATGATCGTCGGAGAAGACGGAGACCACAACAGGCCGTTGCGATAGTCATCAATTCCCGGATCGGAGAGCGCGATATGTCGATGAACTTCGCCGGACAACACTTCATAGATATCGTTTGCGAGGAGCAGCGTTCCGGCGGTGAGTTTTACCCGCAACGTAAACCCATCCGTCACCGGGCCCTTGATACTGGTGGCTAGACTGATGTCCCAGCGGTCAAGGCTCGACGACCACTCCAGTGTGCGAATGCGCGTACCCGGAACGACCTCCAGCCAGACCGTCTGCCAGATCCCCGTTGTGCGCGGGTACCAAATCGAATGGGAGTCCAGCTTCCAATCCTGCTTGCCGCGGGGCTTGGCCAGATCGCCGGGATCGTCCTCCGCGCGAACGATGATCTCCTGCGGTCCGTCAGACAGCAGGACATCAGTTATATCTGCGTGGAAGGGCGTATAGCCGCCTTCGTGCGTCGCCACACGCGCGCCGTTCACCCAGACCGTCGCGCGATAGTCCACAGCTTCGAAGTGCAAAAGCAGGCGCTGGCCATCTACCAGTGCAGGGCTCTCCATCGTTCGCCTGTACCAGACAGCAGCATAAAGTCCCGTGTCATGAATGCCGCTCGCCGGTGTCTCAGGACTGAAGGGGACAGTAATGGTGCGGTCCCACTTCACTTCTCCGGGCAGGCCGAAGTGCGCACCTCGGTCGATGCAGAAGTCCCATTGTCCATTCAGGCTTACCCAATTCTGGCGTTGCATCTGCGGATCGGGATAGGCGTTGCCGGAACGTTCGGGCGTATCAAACGAAGTGTCGTACAAATTTGGAACCTCTATCTATCTGATGCGTCAGGAGGGTGAGGCAGATCCCTACGCTACGAGATGACAAAAAGAAACCAAGTCACCTCGCTCCATGCAGTAACGGCCCAACCGCATTGGAGTAGTTGTAATTTCCACGCCGATCCGCATCGATCGTCCAGAACATCGCTCCCAGAAAATCCGGATATCCGCCAGGCTTCATCACCTTGTAGTGCGAACCAGGCTCTGTCTTTCCCGTGAGCAACGTGCGCATGGCGGCTTGCACAATCTCGGGATTTGTATCGCCTGTCAGAAAGCCCGTCGCTACCTGGCTCGCCGGAGTCGGTGGGAACATCTGTTTCGGATCGCCTCCGACAGGGAATCCATGCAGCAAAAGCTCCGTCATGGCCACGTGATAGTCCACTGTGCCGGGTTGGTAGATATTGCCATCCAGACCTAGCAGAGGAGGTGTGTTGTAGCTCTGCGTGTCTACAAAGCTGAGGATGTCGCGCACCCCGTAGAGGATCGGCAGATACGAGCCGAACTGTCCACCGTAGCTGGGCAATCCACCCGGCGTCTGTGTGCCTTCGGGCACAAGGGAGAGCATGAACTTCGGCCCGAAATGTTCCTTAAGCTTCCGCATCGCAGAGATCAGATTCACGATCGAAGGCGTCGTCGGATGCTTGAAGTCCGTGTCTCCTGGAGCAATCGAAAGCGAAGGGCTTTCAAAATCGATGTCGATCCCATCAAAGCCATATTCGGTCACAATCTGCGTCACGGACGAGATGTAGTTCGGAACCCGGGCAGGATCGGCGAGCGTGAAGTGTTGTCCGCCGCCACCGAGCGAAATCATCACCTTCTTTCCCCGGCTTTTCAGATAGGCGATATCCGCTTTAAAGGCGGCAGTGTCCAGGCCTGCGGGCGTATGGAACTGCATGGTTCCCTCGGGCGCATTCTTGTCTGGCGTAGCAAACGCGACGATGATTACATCCCACTGCGGCGAGACCTCACGCAGCGGAAACGTCGATCCGGCCGCGCCGTAACCGGCCCAGTAGCCGATGAGCTGGTGCCCATGCCCGTTGCCGTCAAACGGCACTACCGGAGTTGCGGGCTTGTCCACGGCCGAGTATGGATTTCGTCCGCGCGCGGGGCAGGGGCCCGCGGCAGACGTCAGCGCCTTCGGATCGGGGAAGCTGTAGACAGATCCAAGGTCTACGCTGCCTCTGTGCCATGCGAGCGTCGCCGCGTTCTGCAGATGATACGTCATGCCATGCAGGACCGCCGTGCTGGCAATCGAGGCAGGAACGTTATTCTTCGGGTTGATATTCGTCGGCTGCAGCAGAAAGTACTGTGTGCCAATGCCCGTGCCGCCACATCCACCCGTCGTCAGTGCGGTGCCGGGACGCAGCCACGCAGGGAACACATTTCCCGGCGCGGCCACGCCCCGCGCAGTGTGCGCCAGTGGCTGGTGCAAGGGGTCGTAGAAGAACTCCGCAAGCTGTTGCGAGAGCGGCTGCACATCGTCGCTGTGTTCGACGACACCTGCATCGAAGTAAGAGCCAAGAACGAAGCTCTGCCCGGAACCTTCATCCAGACCGTGCGTCCCGGTTGAGCAACATACGGTCGCGTCGCCATCCGCGTAGAAGGTCGTGTTCTTCGTTAGAAAGACGTAGAGTGTGCCCGGTGCGGATACAAACTGCTTGAAGATCTCCTTCTGTAAAAACTCCACGTCCACCACGGCCAGCTCGTGTCCGCTCTTCTTCACCGGCAACACGTAACCAAATCCCGCCGGGATATGGATCGTCCTCGGTGCGATCTTCGGCTGGGCCAGAAGGGTGTGCCATCCCTCCATGCCGGGTTTGTTGAAGGTCGTACGAAGCAGCGCGTCCGTGTACTGAGTCGTGCCGGAGGGAAAGGCGTATTTGCTGAAAAGTGGGGAGCGAACCACTTTTTCTGCTTCACTCCCAGCACTCACAGTGATCGTCCTGACCGGGGAGCCCTCAAAGACGAGCGTAAGAGGTACAAGGACAGTTGGAATCGTCGTCGTGCCCCCCTTTGCCGGATCTTTGCCGACCACTGTGTAGGCGATCGCGTTTCCCGCCGCGCCCGCAGAGTAGCTTCGGGTAAAGGTAGGAATCGCGTCCTGCGTGTGAAGGGTCATGGAAAACAGCAAAGAGAAAAGAGCGCAGGGGACGAGCTTCACGAGTATGCCTCCGGAGATGCTTCGGAAAAGTTTCTGGATAAGAGTCATCGACGCCGTAAATCCTTGCAATAGGGAAGAAGGCCTATTCGAGAAATCACACACATGAGCCTTCCGCGATCTGATACCTTCGTGAATACGATGCGCAGTGTGAAGTTGGATCTCCAGGGAAACCGCTGGTTGGCGGTTGTGTGCCTTTTATTGGCGGCGAACCCGTCGTTCGCGCAGACGAGCACCAAGGCTGCGCAGGCCACGCCTCCACCCCCTGTCGCGCCAAAAAAGCCGCTTGTGCAGAAGGAAGGTAACGTCACCGTCGAGGTGGGCGTGATCGACAACGCCGAGTACCGCATCGACGTGCCCGACAACTGGAACCACAATCTCGTCGTTTTCTACCACGGCTACAGCGAGACGCCGTATCACTTCAGGCCGGGCGCGGGGATGAACGGACAGGCCAAGCCCATGCTCGACCGTGGCTACGCCATTATCCAAAGTGCGTACTCACAGACGGGATGGGCGCTTGCTGTCGCTTATCCCGAGACGGAAAAGCTCCGCAAGTACTTCGTCAAAATCCATGGGCAGCCGAAGGAGACGTACGTCGCCGGTGGAAGCATGGGCGGGGCTCTCACGATGGTGACCATCGAACGCAACCCGAAGGTTTACAACGGAGCGCTCGATCTCTGCGGCGCTGTCGGGCCCACCCTTGTGCATCTGAACCGGCGCTTTGCCTGGCGTGCCGCCTTCGATTATTACTTTCCCGGTCTCATGCCACCGCTCAATCCGGTTCCGGCCAATTTTGTGGAGACAGACGCTCTCCGTATGAAGGCCCTCGCGGCTCTCAACGCAAAGCCTGCCGCGGCGGACTCTATGCGCGACCTGACCAGCCTGCATACCAATGCGGAGGTCGCGCGGATGATGGTCTACTTCACCTACGTCATCGGCGATATGCAGGACAAGGCGGGAGGCAATCCCTTCGATAATCGCAATACGATCTATACGAACAGCAGTTCGGATACCCGGACCGACTACGCTCTGAACGATGGCGTCCGACGCTACGCCGCAGACCCCCGTGCACGCAGCTATCTGATCGATAACTACACGCCGTCGGGTAAAGTGCTGAAGCCGATGCTGGCGCTCCACACCACTTACGATCCCTTGATTCCGGCAAACACGCTCACTCTCTACAACAGCATCGTAGAGATCGCCGGCTACTCGCAAAACTTCGTCCAGCAGTACGTTCATCGCGAAGGCCACTGCACCATGTCCAGCGAGGAGGTCGGCAGGGCCTTCGACGAGCTTCTTCTCTGGGTTCACACGGGCAAGGCCCCCCAGGCTGGCCTGCAGCGAGAGAGCGGACGCTAACGCAGCGTGCCGATGGGGCAGTTTTCCCGCCGAACGGGTTGCCCGGGATGGCCAAGCTGCAGTTTGTAGGAGCAGTAGACGTTGGAGTAGCCCGCGCCCACGCCCTGGTAGACGTAGATCGTCTGTTCCGCTTCGTTATACGTGGAGAGAACCTGCCCCGGACCTGTACCCTGCAACTGATAGGAAGCACTGCTGCTTGCCGCTTGCACCGAGGCGGGCGTGTGGGCAAACCAACCGATCGCGATACCGCAGAGCAAAAGAAGAACGAGTTTTGCGTTGAGGGACATGGTGAACTCCTGACAGAGATACGTATGGGACGGCTTGACGCGTGCTTGGGGTAGGTGGAGTGAGCGATATTCGCAGCCTATAATGAACTATGGGCGTTGAGCGGGCAGCTGGCAAGAACGCAGATGCGACAGAGATCTCCACAGAGGCAGGCATCGATCTGGAGGCGGCTTTACCTGTGCGCAGCCCCATGCACCCCGCGGATACCTTGCTTCACAACGCCGTTGAGCTGGAACTGGACGCCCCGGCGGGCCTCCTTAAGCCCCTTCCGGAGGAAACCGTTGTCCCGGGTGTCATGCAGTCGGGGATAAGCTATGGCGACCTCCCCGGGGAACTCGCCGCGGAGATCGACCACAACTTCGAAAAGCTCCTGCGCACCGTTCATGAAGCCCGGCCGAGCGACGATCTCGGCATCATCCGCGATGCCTGGAAGTTCTGTGTGGAGCAGCACGTCGGCCAGAAGCGCGCGAGCGGAGAACCCTACATCATTCATCCGCTGGAAGTCGGCCAAGTCCTCGCCGAGATGAAGATGGACTCGACTGCGATTGCAGCTGGACTTCTGCATGACGCTGTGGAAGATACGGACGTCTCCACGCCAGAGATCGCGCGGCGCTTCGGCGAACAGGTTGCGCACATCGTCGAAGGCGTCACCAAGCTCGACCGTATCAAGTTCGCAAACAAGGAAGATCACCAGGCAGAGAACATCCGCAAGATGCTCCTGGCCATGGTCACAGATATCCGCGTCGTTCTCATCAAACTCGCGGACCGTCTGCACAACATGCGCACCCTGCAGCACCTGAAGCCGGAAAAGCAGATGAAGATCGCGCGCGAGACGCTGGATATCTATGCTCCGCTGGCCCACCGCCTGGGTATGGGTAAGCTGCGCGGCGAGTTCGAAGATCTTGCCTTTCGCTACGTGGACCCCGTCGCGTATGAGCAGGTCTCGGATGAAGTGGCCAAGCTCCGCGTCGAGGGAGAGAAGTTCCTCTCCGGCATCGTCGCAACGATCGAAGCGAAGTTGACCGAACACGGCATCCCCGCACGTGTGGAGTGGCGCATCAAGCGCCTCTACTCCATTCAGCAGAAGCTCGCGGCGCAGGCCATTCCCGTGGACCAGGTCTATGATCTGCTCGCGATCCGCGTGATCACGCAGACGATGCAGGACTGCTACGCTACGCTCGGTCTGCTTCACTCCATCTGGCGCCCGGTTCCTGGTCGAATCAAAGACTTCATCGCCATGCCACGGCCCAATCTCTACCAGTCATTGCACACCACGCTTGTGGCCGAGGGCGGACATCAGTTCGAGGTGCAGATCCGCACCGACGAGATGCACCGCATCGCGGAAGAGGGAATCGCCGCGCACTGGAAATACAAGGCCGACGAGACCGTCTCCGCCAAGGACGAGCAGCGTCTTGCCTGGGTTCGCCAACTCATGGAGTGGCAGCGCGAGATGACCGACCCCAACGAGTTCATGTCGACGTTGAAGATCGACCTGTACCCGGAAGAGGTCTACACCTTCACGCCCAAGGGCAAGGTCGTAGTTCTTCCCAAAGACGCCAGCCCCATCGACTTCGCATACACCATCCATACCGAGGTCGGTCACACGACCATCGGCGCAAAGGTCAACGGACGCATCGTTCCCCTGCGCACACGCCTGCGCAACGGCGACATCGTCGAGATCACTACGCAGACGGGGCACACGCCTTCGCGCGACTGGCTTTCCTTTACCAAGAGCAGCCGCGCCCGCAACAAGATCAAGCATTGGCTCAACGAGCACCAGCGCGAACGCGCCATGGAGATCGGTCGCAAGCTGCTCGACCGCGAAGCACGCAAGTTCAAGGTATCTCTCAGCAAATTCGGCGATGCCGACTACGACCGCGTTGCGCACGACTATGGTCTCACCGCAGGTCCCGAACTTCTCGCGGCCATCGGCTTCGGTAAGTACTCTGCCCGGCAGACGCTGAACAAGCTTGCCCCCGGCAGCACCAAGGAAGTGCCCGACCCGAACCAGCTTGAACTTCCGGGAGGCGTGGGCAACACGCTCGCCGCAATGTCGGATGCCGTCAAACGCGTCTACTTCGGTAAAGGCTCGGACTCGCTCCAGGTAGAAGGGCAGGACGATCTTCTCGTCTACCGCGCACGCTGTTGTAACCCGATTCGCGGCGAAGAGATCGTCGGCTACGTCACACGCGGTAAGGGCGTTGCCGTTCATGCAAGAAGCTGCCCGAACGTTCAGAATCTTCTCTACGAATCCGACCGCCGCATCCAAGTGGAGTGGGGACCGGCAGACGGCAAGGACAACGGCACCAAGGCCACAACGTACCCCGTCAAACTCGTGCTCCACGTCGACGATCGTAGCGGTATGCTGAAGGAACTCACCGCCATCATCTCGGATGACGACACGAACATCCGCAGCGTGGATTCCAAGCCCACACCCGAAGGTGAAGCCGTGGTCGAGTTCGTAGTCGAGACACAGGATGTGCGCCACCTCAATAAACTGCTGGTCGATCTTCGCCGCATCCCTGGTGTCCGCGACGTACAGCGCATGCAAAAGATCTAGCGCATTCTTTCAGCCCGCCGTATCCTCTCTCCATGGAAGTCAGTGCCGTCGTTACTCAGGGCCTCTCACGTTCGTTTGGCGATGTTGTGGCCGTGCGGGACATCAATCTCACCGTCGAGTCTGGCCGTTTCTTTGGGTTCCTTGGTCCCAACGGCGCAGGAAAATCCACCACCATCAAGATGCTTACGGGGCTGCTCGCGCCCACGACAGGCACGATCCAGATTGCGGGCATGGATCTCGCCACGCACGGGCTTGAGGCGAAGCGTCTCATCGGCGTCGTGCCGGAGGGCATGGCTCTCTTTGGCCGTCTTACTGGCTTCGAGTATCTTCGCTTCGTTGCGCGGATGTATGGACTTCCACGTAGCCAGGCAGACGAGCGCGCGGAAGAGCTTCTTTCTTTCATGCACCTCGACACGGAGCCGAAGAAGCTTGTCACGGATTACTCCCACGGCATGCAACGTAAACTCGCTCTGGCAGCGGCAGTCATTCATGGGCCGCGCATTCTCTTTCTGGATGAGCCCTTCGAGGGTGTGGACGCCATCGCCGCCGGAACGCTCAAAGCCATGCTGCAGCGCATGACGGAGCGCGGTGCAACCATCTTTCTTACAACGCACGTCCTGGAGATCGTCGAAGCGCTCTGCTCGCACGTTGCCATTATTGATAAAGGCCTGCTGGTCGCGCAGGGATCGCTCGAAGAGTTGCGCGCGGGCGTCGCGCAAGAAGGCGGCGAGCGCCTGACGCTTGAGCAGATCTTCATCCGTATCGTCGGCGGAGACCGCAGTGCGGATGCGCAGGAACTCTCATGGCTGAGATAAATGCGTCTGCTCTAGCCCGTGAGCAGTACCGCGCCCTTGCGGAGATGCGCTGGACACTCTTTGTGCGCGGCCTGCGCGACGTCGATAACCGCATTCGCTTCGTAGTGCGCATCCTCTTTCGCCTGTTGATGTTTGGTGTGGCGGTGGGCATGGCCGTGGCTGCCGGCTTCGGTGTCTATTACGGAGTTACCCTGCCTCGTCCGGGACTCGTCCTTCATGTGTTCTGGTGGATCTTCGGCGTCTGGCAGATGTACGTTCTGGTGCGTAGTTCGCTCTCGCATGGTGTCGGCCGCAATCTGCTCCGCTTCCCCATGCGCTTCCGAACGTATGCCACGCTCTGGATGTTCTCCGGCCTGACCGATACGCCCACGCTGCTCGGGGCATTTGTCTGTCTCGGCGCTGCCTGCGGAGCGTCTCTTGCTGATGTCCCCGCGTGGGTCGCGCTCGCGGGACCAGGGCTCTTCTTTTGCGTCAACGTTCTCCTTTCGCGCATGATCTTCCTCTGGTCGGAGCGGCTGCTGGCGAACCGCCGCACGCGCGAATTTGTCCTCATTCTCTTTTCCCTGATTGGTCTGTTGCCGCAGTTCTTCGTCCGTACGCACAACAATCCGCTGCGGCATATCCCTATTCCGCACTTTCTTGTCAGACTGTCGGGGTGGACGCCGCCCGCCTTTGCGGCGCGTTCGATTGCATCCGGTGTAGATGCCCTTCCGCGAGGGATCGCCGTTCTCTGGCTCGCAGGCCTCTGCTTAGTATTCGCTGCATTCATCGGCCAGCGATTGCACCGTGAATATCGCGGAGAAGATCTTCACGAGTCCGCCTCGTCGATCGCCAGGCCAGAAAAGCGCCCGCACCGTACCTCGCGCGCAGCGCAGGAGAGCATGCGAGATACGGAGAGCGCGTCGATCCCGCTGGCCGTCTTCGGCATAGAGTTCGCAAAGCTGCGACACAGCGGACAGGCGATCTATCAGATGCTCTCGCCACTTCTGTTGATCGTTCTCTTCGGTTGGAGAATGGCCTCGCACTCGCCGCAGTGGCTGCTGCCCGGCGGGGTGATCTATCTCTCCATGGATCTGGCGGGAAGGACCTTCAACTGCTTTGGCACCGATGGTCCTGGAGTGCAGGTCTATCGGCTCGCCCCGATCTCAATGCGATCGGTCTTTCTGGGGAAGAATCTCTACGCGGTCTGTATCTTTGCCACGCAGTCCGTGCTTCTGCTGGGCATGGCAGTCTTTGCCGGACACATGGAGCTTCGACTCGCGATCTACGCGCTGGCCTTCGCGATCTTTGCAGTGGCCGCGGACCTGGTCGTGGGCAACCAGTTGTCTCTGCGCTCGCCCCGGCGGACAGACATGAATCGTGCCACGCTGCAGGCTGCCCGGTCCGAACGGCGCGCTGCCACCGGTGGAGGTTGGCGCTCCCTCGCTACAATCTTCGGCGTACCCTTCCTCGGGATTGCTCTTGCAGCGGCGGGCTATGCTCTGCACCTGCCGCTGCTGGCGCCTGCGGTAATGTCTGTGATGGCCGCGGTTGCGGCGTTCCTCTACTGGAAGTCGCTCGAACGCCTGGACAACTTTGACCCTGTCCGTATGGAACGGGCCCTGACTGCTTTGGTGAAGACGCAGTAGTCAGGGCCGCGCGGTTGGTTACAGCCGTGGCGTCATCTTCAGTTCCTTGATCAGAAACGCATAGATGTCCATGTTCATCTCAAGCTGCTTCGTAATGGGCATGCCGCCACCGTGTCCGGCGCGGGTTTCGATGCGGATCAATACTGGCGCAGGCCCCGCCTGGTCCGCCTGCATCTGCGCTGCGAACTTGAAGCTGTGCGCGGGGAAGACGCGGTCGTCGTGATCTGCCGTCGTGATCATCGTCGCAGGGTACTTCGTTCCCGGCTTCAACGTATGCAGCGGAGAGTACTTGTAGATCGCATGAAACTCCGCTTCGTTCTCCGAAGGCGAACCATACTCCTGCTTCCATCCCCAGCCTACCGTGAACTTGTCGAAGCGAAGCATATCCATCACGCCGACCGCTGGCAGAGTTGCGCCGAACAACTCTGGCCGCTGCGTGGTAACCGCGCCCACCAGAAGACCGCCGTTCGATCCGCCCTGGATCGCAAGCTTCGGCGTGGAGGTGTACTTGTTCGCGATCAGCCACTCCGCGCACGCGATGAAGTCGTTAAAGACATTCTGCTTCTTCAGCTTCATGCCCGCTTCGTGCCACGTCTCGCCGTACTCTCCGCCGCCACGCAGACCGGCCTGCGCATAGATGCCGCCCTGCTGCATCCAGAAGATGCGCGACGACGAAAACGCGGGTGTCAGCGAAACGCCAAAGCCGCCGTAGGCGTAGAGGATCGTGGGGTTGTTGCCGTCCAGCTTCAGGCCTTTCTTATACGAAAGAAAAACCGGCACCTTCGTGCCATCCTTTGATGTCACGAAGACCTGTTTCGTCTCGAACTCGCTAGGCTGGAAGGAGAGCTTGGGTTCGCGATAGATACTGCTCTTTCCCGTTGCCAGATCCAGACGATATACCGTCCCCGGGGTGGTGAAATTCGTGAAGGTGTAGAAGGTCTCCGTGTCCTCGCGCTTGCCGCCAAAACCGCCCACCGTGCCAACGCCGGGAAGCTCCACCGCTCCCAGCTGCTTGCCTTCCTCGCTGAAGAGCTTCACTTCGTTGCGCGCGTCTGTCAGGTAGTTCGCAATCAACGTGCGATGCACCAGCGTGACGGACTCCAGCTTGCTTTGGGACTCGGGAACGATCGTCTTCCAGTGCTCGCGCTCGGGATGATTTAGGTCGACCTCGATCACTTTGCCATTGGAAGCATCGAGCGTCGTCAGGATCCAGAAGCGTGTTCCGTTGTTGCCGATCGGCGAGTAGGACGCGTCCGGTTTGTCGATCAGGTTCAGGATCTTAGTGTCTGGGTGAGATAGATCCTTAATGGCCAGCACGTTGTTCGGGCTGGTGCCTTTGCCTTGGTAGATGATGAGGTAGCGTCCTTCGTCGGTGACTCCTGTTCCAAGGAAGATCTCCTTGTCATCCTTCCGCTCGAAGATCATCTTGTCCTCGCTCTGCGGTGTGCCGAGCTTATGGAAGAAGATCTTCATAAAGTAGTTCGTGGCCTTCAGCGCATCGCCATCCGGTGGAGCGTCGTAGCCGCCGTAGAAGAAGCCGGAGTTATCGTGCAGCCACGCGGCTCCGCCAAACTTAGTCCACTGAATGACATCGGGAAGCTCGCGTCCCGTGGCTACCTCGCGTACGTGGATCTTCTGCCAGTCGCTTCCGGCCTCTGCCAGCGCGGTGGCGGCGAGCGTCCCGTCATCCGTAATCGAGAGAGAGTTCAGCGCGATGGTGCCGTCCTTCGCCAGTGTGTTCGGATCGATCAGGACGTGCGGTTCACCGGTCAGGCCTTCGGTCCAGTAGACCGGCGTCTGATTTTGCAGGCCTGTGTTGTAGCCGTAGAAATAACGCGTGCCTTGTTTCTCCGGCGATCCGTAGCGCTCAAAGTTCACGATCTCTTCCAGCCGCTTCTGAATTGCAGGCCGCGTGGTGAGTGGACCGAGATAGTCTGCTGTGACCTTGTTCTCCGCATCGATCCAGGCGCGCGTTTCGGGCGAGTCGAGCTCCTCAAGCCAGCGATACGGGTCCGCCACCTTTGTGCCAAAGTAGGAATCTGTCTGGGTGCCGGTGTGCGCTTGGGGATACGAAAACATGCTGGAACTCCTTGGTTGCTGTGCCGCGAGGCCGAGTGTGGAGAGTAGAAGAAGGACTGAGACAGAGCGCATGCGTAGATCTCTCGTGAGGTACTTCTTCCATCAAAGCAAGTGTAACTGCGATGATGGAGGACATGAGAGTGCGTTGGTTTCCCCGTGCCGTGTTGTGCCTTGCAACAGTCCTGAATCTCCAGGATGTTCCCGATTTGAACGCTCAGGATACTGCTGCCCCAGATGCCCAGGCGGCTCCCGCAGCGGCGACCCCCGGGGACGGACAGTACACGTTGAAGGCAGGCGCGAAGATCGTTCTCGTTCCCGCAACGGTGGAAGTGAAGGGCAAGGTCCTCTACGGCCTAAAGCCGGAAGACTTCGTCGTGGAAGACAACGGCGTTCCGCAGAAGATCACGATGGATGAAGATACCGACTCGCTCGGACTCTCGCTCGTTGTGCTTCTACAGTGCTCGCGTTCCGCAGTGATGGAGTACTCCAAGATCGATCAACTGCCACAGATGATCGAGGCACTCGTAGGGGGTGCGCCGAAGGAGGTTGCCCTGGTCCGTTACGGCGATCATCCCGAACTAGTACAGCCCTTCACGCGCGATATGGATGTAGTCGGTTCCAGTATGGGAAAGATGGGACCCTGTGAAAGCAACAATGCGGCCACACTGGATGCGGTGAGTTATGGTGCATCCATTCTCGCGAACCGCCGCGACCGCTACCGGCGGGTCATCTTGTTAATTTCGGAGACTCGCGATCATGGTTCCACGGTGAAGGAAGGCCATGTCATCGAGCAGTTGGGAAAGACGAATACCGTCGTGAATGCGGTGGCCTTTTCACCAGTAGGGAGCGACAGCTACCGTAGCCTTACCACCTTCACTCCGGGCAGTTATGGCGTCTTTGGCCTGCTCTTCAGCGCGGTCCAGGCGTTACGGCAGAACGTTCCCAAGACCCTCGCGCACCTCAGTGGAGGCGAATACATCAACTTTTTGACTAAGAAGGCCTTTGAGAATGGGCTTCTCGACCTGACGAATCATGTACACAACTACTATCTGTTGAGTTTTGCCATACCGCAGAATGCTCCCGACGGTCTTCATTCGATCTCTGTGAAGATACCGACTTATCCGAATGCCTTAATCCGTTCGCGGGAGAATTACTGGGCGGGCGAGGTGCATGCGCCGGATACGACGGATGTGAAGTAGCGTTTTTTATCAGGCAATAAAGAAGAGGTGCTTTCGTGAAGAAAGCATCTCTTCTGCTTGCGGAGAATTAAGCGCGTACGGGAATGTTGATCTTCTGTCCAACCTGAATCTTGTTCGCGTCAGCGATGTTGTTTGCCTTGGCGATCTGCTCGTAGTATTTGGCGTTGCCGTAGAAGAGCTGGGAGACCTTACTGAGGTTGTCTCCGGCCTGGATGGTATACGGCTGCGTGTCGCCACCTGTGTTCGTGATCTCGTGCTTCAGATCGGCATAGGTGGGATCCACCTGCTTGATGGCGTCCCATATGCGATTCAGAACGACCTGCGATGGTACTTCCGCCTTGATATGGACCTGCTCGCCTGCGAGGGAGACATCGTCCAGCTTCGCTCCAATGTTGGCGAACTGGCCGAGAGTGTCGAGGACGGGCTAATACTTACGCTGAAGGGTGCCGAGATCTGCCATGCTGATTTCCTTTTCTGATCCGAAGTTGCGTTGTTCTTACTGACCCGTATATGGATGCGGCGGAGGTTTCAACAGACGTACGTCAAAGCTTGCCAGAGTAAAATGCTGTCATGAGCGATATGGGCAAGGTAGCGGTTTCGACAAAGGATGCACCGGCGGCGATTGGGCCGTACTCACAGGCAATTCGCTCCGGCGATACGCTCTTCTGTAGCGGCCAGGTGGGTCGCGCTCCGGGTGCGGAGAAGCTGGAAGGCGACATCAAGCAGCAGACAAAGCAGGTCCTTGAGAACCTGAAGGCCGTTCTGGGTGCGGCGGGCCTGGACATGGTGCACGTCGTAAAGACCACCGTGTTTCTGAAAGACATGAACGACTTCGCCGCGATGAACGAGATCTACGCGACGTATTTTGCACCGAAGGATGTAGTTCCTCCCGCGCGCTCCACCGTGCAGGTAGCGCGTCTGCCGATGGATGCCCTCGTCGAGATCGAAGCCATCGCCAAGGAACTGTAGAACCGCTCGGCGGATAGTTCGCGCAGACCGCTTCCGACGTCTAATCCCTGTGAGGTGAACCTATGGCTGAGACGCGAACGAGAGTACACAAGGCAGAGCAGGAGTGGCGCGAACTCCTCACTCCGGAGCAGTTCAGTGTGTTGCGTGAAAAGAGAACAGAGCGGGCCTTCACGGGTGCTCTGTACAAACATCACGCGGACGGGATGTACCTTTGCGGCGCGTGTAAGGCTCCGCTCTTCAAGAGCGATACGAAGTACGAGTCCGGTTCGGGATGGCCGAGTTTTTACCAGCCGGTGAGCGCGGACGCGATTGAAGCGATCGAGGACAACAAGTACGGCATGCGACGGGTGGAAGTGGTCTGCGCCACCTGCGGTTCGCACCTTGGGCACGTCTTCCCGGACGGTCCGCGCCCTACGGGGGAGCGATACTGCATCAACTCTGCTTCGCTGGTCTTTGAGAAGAAGAACTAAGCAAGCCAGCGAGTCAGCGTCTAATCGCTGGCTCGCATTGCTATTCCGAACCAGACTTATTTGTCATCCCGTAGCGCAGCGAAGGGATCTGCTGTTCGTTAAGTCACAGAGACTGAGTAGAACGAAGTTTCCAGAAGCACAGAAAACCGCCGGGTTACCGGCGGTTTTCTTCGTTACTTATCAAATCGTTATGCGGCTGCGGCGACGCGGATGACGGCCTTGGTGACCTTGCCGGACTTGATGCAGCTGGTGCAGACACGCACGCGCTTGTTTGCGCCGTTCACGACTGCCTTGACGGTCTGAAGGTTCGGATTCCAGCGACGCTTGGTGACATTGTGCGCGTGCGAGATGTTGTTGCCGAACTGAGGACCTTTACCGCAATACTGACAAACCTGTGCCATGACTTATGCTCCGAACGCCGTTTGGGACGTGGATGTTCTCGCAGTGGGAGCGCGATCCGAGTACAGGATAGGCGGCTCGCTTCGGGGCGAACGGCGGAGTGGGTCGCGCCGGGCCTTCTGCGGAGTCTTCAGGATAGCGGAAATCTGCGAGGGAGGCAAGAGAAGCTGTGCCTTGGGCCGTCCGCATTGATCGATGGATGTGCCTGGCACAAGCATCGATTCAGGAATTGAGATGTGCACCGAGGTAGCTCGTCAGGAGAAGCTTGAATTCGTCGACGATCAGTTCTTTCTCCTGCTCGGTGACACCTACGCAAAGGGGGTGCATCCCCTTCAGGACCTGGACGGTGACGTTGGCGACGCGGAAGGACTCCTCCTGCGTCATCTCCGGGAGCGCTTCACGAAAAAGCGCGGCAAAGTGCTCGCGCAGCCAGCTTCTTCCGGACGGATCACGCTGATTTCCCCGTGGGGTACCCAACAGAGGGAAGTAGGCGGGACGTTTTTCAATGTAATCGAGGACGATGTCGAAGATTCGGTCGACAAGTTGCTGGGTGCTCAGTTTTTCGGGTGTCCCGGTGAAAGGTGCCCAGCGAAGCTTCATCTCATCGACGTACTGCTGCCGCAGTGCGTTCATAAGCGCTTCTTTGTTCGGGAAGTATTGATACAGCGTTCCGATGGAGGCCTGAGCGAGGTCTGCGATCTGCGTCATGGTGGCAGTTTCGTAGCCCACCTCAGCCATCACAGAGGCGGCGGCTTCGAGGAGTTGCGAAAGACGCTTTTCCCCTCGTTCCTGCTGTGGATTTCTTCTCTGGTTTGACATTGCTGAGGGCATCCTCATATTCTAAGTCTAGAACGAAGATGAGGATATCCTCATCTTTGGATTTGCGAAGGAGAATCACATGGCATTGACCACACTTGACCCGAAAAGCGCACTGATCGTGATCGATCTGCAGAATGGCATCGTCGCTATGCCCGCCGCTGACCTCGTAGCTCCCGTAATCAAACACTCCACGGAGTTAGTCGAAGCCTTTCGCGCACATAAGCTGCCGGTGATTCTGGTCAATGTGGCCGGTGCAGCGCCGGGACGATCGGAGCAGGGATCCCGCATGGACGGACCTCCTCCCGCGGAATGGACCGTTCTGATTCCTGAACTGAACCAGCAGCCGGAAGATCACACCGTCACGAAGAAGACATGGGGCGCCTTCACGAACACGGGTCTCGCCGACTACCTGAAGGAAAAGGGAGTGACGCAGGTGGTTCTCGCCGGTGTAGCAACGAGCATCGGTGTAGAGTCGACCGCGCGCCAGGCCCAGGAACTGGGGTTCAACGTCACGCTCGTCATCGATGCCATGGCGGATATGAACGCGGACGCGCACCTTAACAGCGTGACGCGGATCTTCCCAAGACTGGGTGAGACCGGTACAACGCAGGATGTCCTCGCTCTCCTTTAAGAGCACCCGCGCCTGACGCCTTGGAATAACGCTTCATCTGGTCTAGGAGTTTGCAATGGAATGGACTCATGACATCTCGTACTTCTTCGGTGGCATCTTTCTCGCGAATGCCGTTCCCCATTGTGTGAGCGGCATCACGGGACATCCGTTCCAAACGCCCTTCGCCAAGCCACCCGGCGAGGGGCTTTCCTCCTCTACGGTGAACGTGCTGTGGGGCTTCTTCAATCTGGTGGTCGGCTATGTGCTGGTCTGTCGAGTCGGAAGTCTTGACTTGCATTCCACCATTCATATGGCCGCGCTGGGACTGGGTGGCTTACTGATAAGCCTGCCTATGGCGCGCCACTTCGGTCGCTTCCACGGCGGCAATGCGCCCGAGCAATCGTGAAGGCTCGACCCACTCCGGCGACTTCGCCGAAGAGTGCCTCGCCCGCTTCGCTCTCGCATGCCTGGCGCGCGCTGCGGCATCGCAACTTCCAGCTCTTTTTCTTCGGGCAGAGCGTCTCCGTGATCGGCAACTGGATGACGCGGCTGGCGACAAGCTGGCTCGTTTACCGGTTGACGCATTCGGTGCTTCTGCTCGGCGTCGTAGGCTTTTCCGGGCAGATTATCTCGTTCCTTCTCGGGCCCTTTGCCGGGGTCTGGGTGGAGCGGCTCAATCGCCGCAAGCTTCTGGTGGCGACGCAGGCCGCTGCCGCCGTGCAATCGCTCGCTCTGGCCGCGCTTACCCTTACCCACGTCATCACGCTGTGGGAGGTCATCGCCCTTACGGCCATGCAGGGCCTCATCAACGCCTTCGACATGCCCGGGCGACAGTCGTTCCTCGTACAGATGGTCGAAGATCGGAAAGATCTTAGTAACGCCATCGCCATCAACTCCTCCATGGCCAATGGAGCGCGGTTGATCGGCCCAGCCGTCGCCGGTCTGGTGGTGGGTGCCTATGGGGAAGGCTGGTGTTTTCTTCTCGATGGCTTCAGCTACTTCGCTGTGATTGCATCGCTGCTGTTCATGCAAATAAAACCGATGGAGATTCGACGCCGTGGGACCAGCATGCTGGAGGAGATGCGCGAAGGCTGGGACTACGTCCGCACCTTCCGTCCGATCCGCTCTATCCTGCTGGTCTTTGCGGTGGGAAGCATGATGGGCTACTCGTATCCCGTGCTGCTTCCGTTCTTTGCGGCGCAGGTGTTGCATGGCGGAGCGACGACGCTGGGCTGGCTCACAGGAGCGTCAGGTGTCGGAGCGGTGGTGTCCGCGCTCTCGCTCGCGGTCCGCAAGTCGGTGGTGGGTCTTGTCCGGATGATCCCGATCGCGTCGGCAATGCTGGGCTCTGCGCTGATCCTCTTTGGTTTTTCGCACACGCTCTGGATCTCCCTTGTGCTGATGGTCTTCGTTGGCTTCGGCTTAATCCAGTGCGCTTCGGCGAGCAACACGATCATCCAGTCACTGGTGAAAGAGGGCATGCGCGCCCGTGTGATGGGGTATTACACGATGGCGTTTGTCGGCTCCGCTCCGTTTGGAAGCCTGCTGGCCGGTGTGTTGGCAGCACGCATTGGCGCCGCCCATACCGTAATGTTTACGGGAGCGTGTTGTATCGCCGGTTCGGTATGGTTCACGCTGGAGATCCCCAAGATAAAAGCGGAGATGCGGCCCATCTATGAACAGATGGGCCTGTTGCCCATGCAGCAGGAAGCGACGCTGGTGGCCATCCCAGGGGCCTAGCGAGTATCCGTCTCGGCCCAATCAAGGACGTGGCTTCCGCGTTTGCCCACACAGGTCCATGCCAGCCAGAAATCGACAGGTGAATTGGCCAGTTCGCAGCAGTTGAATATTCGTCCAAGGGCCTTTATTCAGGAGCTGTCCACCTGATTCCGACAAAGCGACGTGAGCCTCTGCGCAAGAAGTTTTACAATTCTGCTCAAGGTGAACTGGACGTGGAATTTAAGGGTACAGAGCCGATACTTTGCTCCCAGATTATCCGTCAGGTAGATCAGCACCTCATCGACTTGCTAAGCTCTCTCGACCCCACCGAATGGGACCTTCCTACGGTCGCGCCCCAATGGAGAGTTCGCGACGTTGCGGCGCACTTGCTTGACACTGCTTTGCGCAAACTGTCTGGGGGGCGCGACAACTGCCGCGTCGAAAACGTAAACGTGGAAACACCTCTAGACGTCACTGCGTTGGTCAATCGACTCAATCATGAAGGAGTGACTGTTTACCGTCGCCTCAGCCCTCGCGTCCTTGCACAACTCATGCAGTTTGTGTGCGACCAGACAGCCGACTTCTATGAATCGCTCGACCCTTTTGCCCCAGCCAGGACTGGCGTCTCATGGGCGGGAGAGATGACTTCACTCGTCTGGTTTGATAACGCCCGCGAACTTACAGAACGCTGGCACCATCAGGAGCAAATCCGCCTCGCCACCAATCGCCCGAGCATTATGACTCCACTCCTATACGCTCCGGTGCTGGACACATTTCTGCGGGGGCTGCCATATGCTTATAGAGATGTGATGGCCACGCCTGATACAGCCGTTCTAGTTGAGATCTCCGGCGATTGTGGCGGGCAATGGTGTCTTCTGAGGTCTCAAAATCTTTGGAACTTCACAAGTGATCCATCACCTGTAATTGCCGCTCATATCATCATCCCGCAATCCATCGCGTGGCGCCTTTTTACAAAGGGCATAGACCGAGATTCTGCTCGCGCCATGGTCGCGATCTCCGGCGATAAAGCACTTGCCGAACATGTTCTTCAACTAGTCGCAATCGTTGGATAACTGGCGCTTGCTGGGTAAGCATAGGGCGACTACCCTCGAACTGTCGGATATGCTTACCTGTCCATTTGCGGACAGCTTCGCCGATTGCGGACAGTTGCTCTTCGAAAATTTAGTCCGCTCGATTGAAGAATGAGCGAGTTCCAGCCCATTCAGTTTGGCCGCCGGGATGCTATTGGTAAGAGCCTGCAGCCGCACAAGGAGAACTCAGCTATGGTGCAGTCCTTTATCCAGAATCTTCGATACGCGCTGCGGCAACTTATGCGTGCGCCTGGTTTCGCCGCGACGATTGTCATCACTCTAGCGCTCGGGATCGGCGCAAACACCGCGATCTTTACGCTTTTCGATCAGGTTCTACTGCGCATGTTGCCGGTGCAGAAGCCGCAGGAACTGGTGCGATTTGAGTGGAGCGGAAGTTTCTCCGGGTCGACGAACGGCTTTGGTGGAGGCACTAAGAATTACTTCTCTTATCCTATGTACAAAGATCTGCGCGATCGCACTTCGACGTTTGCTGGTGTGGTGGCTGCGAGCCGTACGAGCGCGGGTATCTCGTGGCACGATCAGGCTGCAAGTGAAGACGCGGAGCTCGTGAGCGGAAACTACTTCGATGTCCTCGGTCTGCGGCCCGCGCTGGGGCGTCTGCTTACCTCCGCCGATGAGGGAGCGAAGAACTCCAACCCCGTCCTGGTTCTGGGATACGACTATTGGAAGACCCACTGGAACGCTGCTCAGGATGTAGTGGGACAGGCGTTACTGGTCAACGGCCACCCTTTCACAATTCTCGGTGTGGCTCCGCAGGGCTTTCACAGCGCCGTCGATGGATATAACCCCAAGGTCTTTCTGCCGGTGAGTATGCTCGAAGTGGCGATGCCGTGGATGGCTCCGGGCGACGATCTCAACAGCCATAAATCGATCTGGCTGACGATCTTCGCACGGCTGAAGCCAGGGGTGACCAGGCAGCAGGCCGAGGCCAGCGTGGGACCTCTCTGGTATTCGCTGCGAGCGCAAGAACTGACGGCTTACAGGAATGGCGCGCGGTTCAAGGAAGGCTTTCTCGACAAATCGCACCTCTCCCTGATGGAGGACTCCACAGGCTTTATGCCCCAGCGCGCTGAATTGCGCATGCCCATGCTGGTGTTGATGGGAATGGTCGGCGTACTGGCGGCGATGTGTGCGGTGAATGTCGCCACGCTCCTTCTGCTGCGCGCTGCTGGACGTGTGCGGGAGTTTTCGCTGCGATACGCTCTGGGAGCAGCGAAGTCGCGGATCGTGGGGCAGCTTCTAGTGGAGGGCGGCTTGCTGGGCGCGATGGGCTGCCTCGCCGGCCTTGCGCTCTCGCCAGTGATCGCGCAGGCACTGGTCAGACTGCTGATGCACGCGGACCAGGCGATTGATTCGCCCTATAGCGCGGCGGTGGGTGGGCGTGCGCTGTTATTCAGTCTCGTGCTCTCGTATGTCGTCTGCCTCGCGTTTAGTGCGGCTCCGGCGTTGCAGTTCCTCAGGCCGAGACTGGCCGAAGCGCTCCGGCAGAATACGGGAACGGCTTCGAAAAACTCGCAACGATTCCGCAAGGTTGCTGTAGGGCTGCAGATCGCACTGACCATTCTGCTGATGGGCGGAGCGGGACTCTTCCTACGCACACTATCGAATCTGCGTAGCCAGAATATTGGTATGCAGACGTCCCATCTGATCACATTGAATGTGCATCCCAACCTGGCGGGATATGACGAAGCGAATACGCCTCGTGTTGAGTCAGGTTTGCTCGAAGTGATACGGTCGGTTCCCGGTGTGCAGCGGGCCGCCGGAACAACAGATCCCGTAATCGCCAACGACTCAAGCCACAGCTCCTTCTCGGTTCAGGGACACCCTGAAACCGATGACGACGGAAGGATGCACTTTGAGGACGCCTGGGTCACGCCGGATTACTTTGCAGCACTGGGTGAACCTCTGCTGGCGGGTCGCGATTTTTCCGCCGCCGATGCAAAGGATGCGCCGCACGTTGCGATTGTGAATCTGGCATTTGCGAAACGGTTCTTTGGATCGCCTCAGAATACGATTGGGCGATTGATGGCCGCGGGCAATGGCAATGTGAACTACGACCTGACGATCATCGGAGTCGTTGGAGATGTACTCCACCGCGATATGCGCGACAAGGTGTCGGAGGGCGTGTTTCGCTCCTATGCGCAGATGCCGCACCCAGTCGGCCTACAGCTTTATGTGCGCACGGCACAGACGCCGGAGGCCGTAGAGAACGCGATCCGCGAAAGCATCCATCGCTACGATCCAAAGCTGGTAGCGGAAGAAATGCGCACCATGGAGGACCAGATCGATCGCAGCGTGTCGAATGAGCGAGCCCTGGCGCTGCTGGCCGCAAGCTTCTCCGCTTTGGCGCTTCTGATGACGGCGGTAGGTCTCTACGGTGTGCTGGCCTTCGCTACGGCGCAGCGGACCCGCGAGATCGGTGTGCGTATGGCATTGGGAAGCGACCGCGCCGCAGTGGTGATGCTGGTGCTCCGCGAGATGGCGCTGACGGCGGTGATCGCGATCGTGGCGGCGGTTCCGGCGGCCATCGGGCTTTCAAAGCTGGTGCAGAGCCAGCTCTATGGCGTCGTGCCGGGCGACCCGCTCACGCTGGCCGGATGCGTGGTCATCGCTACGCTGATGGTCCTGGCGTCGGCTGCGATTCCGGCGCGAAGGGCGGCCTCGGTCGATCCGATGCTGGCGCTTCGAACGGAGTAACTCAAAATCAAAGAGCCTGTCTGCTTGAGTGCAGGCAGGCCCCTGGTCGTTGGTTTGGTGCTAACGGACTACTCTGCCGCTCTGCTTGACGGCCACCACGGAGATTTCGATCTTGGCTCCGCCGATGAGGCCTGCCACCTGCACCGTCGCGCGGGCGGGCTTGGGGTCGGGCATGAGCTTCTTGTAAACGACATTCATGGCGGGTACGTCGGCGAGGTCGGTGACGTATACCGTGGCCGAGACGATGTCTGTCATCTGGTAACCGGCCTGCTTCACGACCTTCTCGATGGCGGCGATGGTGTTGGTGGTCTGAACGGTGATATCGGTGCCGGTGACCTTTCCGTGCTCATCCGGACCCTGCTGACCAGCGACATAGAGTGTGTTGCCGGCGATGTAAGCATTGCTGAAGGGCATGCCGGGCGTGAAGTCGATGGCTTTGTTCTGGGCGAAGGCCGAAGTGCCGAGTGCGAGCAGGCCTGCGACGATGAGGGTGTGCTTCGCTGCTTTTGAGACAGAGGACTTCATGTGCTTGGATCTCCTATCCGGTGAGGATGAGTGATTTTCTCACTTCGAGGTTGCAGACTACGGAAGTTTCGCAATTTTGGATTTGAAGGTTCGGCTGCGTCCCCAAGTCCAAAAACAGAAAAGCCCTGCATAAGCAGGGCTTTTTCTCTTGCTGAGAACGAATTTAGACGATGGGATCGACGGCCACAAAGCGGCCGAGATTGCCACGGTCCAGGAACTTGACGCGTCCCGAGATCTTGGCAAACAACGTGTCATCGCATCCACGGCCGACGTTCAGGCCAGCCTTCAGCGGGGTTCCACGCTGACGTACCAGGATCGATCCGCCCGTTACGACTTCGCCCGCGAACTTCTTGACACCGAGGCGCTGCGCGTTCGAGTCACGTCCGTTCGTAGTACTTCCGCCACCTTTTTTATGTGCCATTCCTCTACCTCATCACCGGGTGCCGGATTTACCAGGCTGTCCCTGTCGAATTCAAAAACTTTACGGTACGAAAGCGACTACTTGGCTTCAGCCTTGAAGCTCTTGCCGTTCACCAGAACTTCGTTGATCTTGACTTCAACGAAGTTCTGGCGATGCCCCTGCATCTTCTTGTACTGCTTCTTGCGCTTGAAGTGGAAGACCAGGATCTTGTCGCCACGGCCTTCGCCGACGACCGAGGCCAGCACCTTCGCGCCGCCCAGCTCCTGCTCAAACTTACCCTCTTCGCCGCTTACGGCCAGAACATCGGAGAACTCCAGGGCGCCATTCTCATGTGCCGTGGTCTCAATCTTCAAGGTGTCTCCGGGAGCAACACGATACTGCTTCCCGCCGGTACGAATCACTGCGTACATAACTTCCTCCACGCGCATCATGCGAAGTCTCCGCAAGTTGGGAGCGCGTCCAAAACTTGAACCAGTCATATCGAAACGCTGGATTGGGTGGCAGGTACTGGCTCCAGACTGGCCCTCACAAAACAGGAACTCAATCAAGCCGCCCCGCAACGCAGGGGCACTCCGCCAAACTTAACGAGAATACGGCAAATCCGGCCCTCAGGTCAACCATAGCCAGCAACTATAGGCTTCCATCCTCATTCACCCCGCAGCGAAGCAAGGGGATCTGCTCCGCCCAGACCAAAAAACGCTGGGTACGTACTTGTTAGCGCTCGCCCCAATGCTCGGACTGGATTGGCGCCATATCCGCAAAAAGACGTTCTCTGCTAAGTGACGTAGACGACACAGGCCGTGGACCTATGGCGTTGGATAAGCGGTTTGCCCACTGGGAGAGTAGCGAAACGCAAGACAAATAGGCGGAGACGAAGGTGTGCTCGCCATGTATCCGCTTCACCATCAAAAAGGTTCCCGCGAACAAAAACGCCACACAAATGACCCCGAAAATACGATTGACCATGCGTCGCATCGGAGCAATTTCGCTTTCAGGCCAAAGCTCCTGCCGAATGCCGTCACGAATTCGCATCTGCGGCCAGAAAGCCAGCCACCCTCCCAGAGCAATTCCAGTGATCCAGAACAGAAGGATTTCACCCACAGAACTGTGGCGGCGGAGATCGACATGAAAGAGGACCCGAGGGACGAATCCCATCATCCAGGCTATGAAAAGAAACCAGCCCGCGAACAGCACAGCACCCGCTGTCGACAAAAAGACCAACTCCCGCAGCGATCTCTGTCTCGTACTCATGCGAGCGATATCAATTCCTGCTAGGTTCTTCAAACTTAACTCCCGGCAATTTTAAGGAACAAGGAACGCCTTGCGATCAGTACGTCCATCCATCTGGCCTGGCTGTCTCATTTAGTTCCCCAATGCTCTGACCGGATTGGTTCAGCAGTCACGGGAAACATTCTCGTAGCAGCCGTCTCCCCGGGCTGCTTTTCACTAAAATTCCGGACCAGAGCATTTGCCCACTGGACGAGATAGAGGGCTGGCAAATAGCCAACCATAAAAGCGCGCACGTTCGTGGTCGTTCCAACAACCCAGAACATTGTGGCGATCAAAAACAGGACGATTCCCACCCCGTGAATGCACCGCGCCATCTTTCGGGCAGAAGCAAGCTCGCGCTCATCCCACAGTTCCTGGCGGACCCCCTCGCCTATGCTGCTCTGCGACCAGAACGTCAGCCAGCCGCCCGAGCCGCCTATCGCAATCAGAAGAGCCCAAAACCAAAGATTCCCCGATAGCGAACCTGCACGAATGAAAGACAGATACCCATCGCGAGCGGTCCAGGAAGAGAGCATGAGCCAGCACGCGATGAGAAGTGCGATACCAACGCAGGAGAGAGCAAACCATTGATGTATCGGCCTGCTCCGGAAGCTCATGGGGCGATGCTAGCACTCCTTAATCTATTGGGCCGGCGTAATCTCTTCGGCGATTTCAAAATGGGAAAGCTGGAAGGCGCATAACTCTCGGAAAGACAATTTCGACAGCCAAATAGATCGTAGCGCGCGTCCTACTGCGTCCTTTCCTTCAAGACATATCCCTTAGGTGGCGAAAAGACTGCCGGGTCTGGTTCACCCATCGTGATAGACTCGACAGCGGTGACCATGCGGCCGTGCCGTGGATCGTCCTGGACTTCCATCACGACCATCTTCAGGTCTGTCGATTTCCAATTCTCCGTCACGGTCACGAGTTCCTGCGCGTTACCCTCTTCGCCTGCTGGAATCGTGCGCGTATCGCGAAAGCCCTGTGCGCTGACGCCACCAATCGTCTTGTATCCCAGATAGTCTCGTTTGTATTCCGAACGAGCGGGCATGACCGCCCTCGACATCGGCCGTTTTGTCTGCGCGGAGGCTGCCTGAGGATGCGAAACGTAGGCTACTTCCTCACTGGCGTCGCCCATAGACCAAGTAGTCCAAGAGGCATTGCCTGCGTCATGAACGTTCACCATGTACCGCGGGAGCGACTGCCCATTCTCGACCGGTACACATACCTGCATCGCCTGTGTCATCAGTCGACCCGCCGCATCTCGTGCCATGAAGACATGGGATTCAGTATGAATTGAATTTCCGCCCGTTAGATTTTGATCGAAGGTTGTCTTCATCACGGCCAGCAGAGGTGGTCCCTTTGCCTCCACTCCATACCCGCCGCCGCCACCGATGCTCCCCGGAGTGCACGAAGGCTCCGCTACCTGCGCAAATCCTCGCCCACAAGCTATCGCGAGGCAAGCCACAGTAATCCAACCGGCACATCTTCCGTTCATAACGATCTTCCTCAGAAACAGCGGTCGCAGAAACGCTAGCAGTCCCATAAATCCCTCCGCAATCCCCCTCCAAAATATTTCTTTGCAAACGTTCCTAACCGGGACAGCAAACCACTGTCTAATCGCCGCATGGATAAGGAAGAGAAAGAAGCGATTCGGCAGATTCTGTCCGGCAACCGGGACGCTTACCGCGTTCTGATGGATCGCTACTTCGTTCAGGTTCATCGCATCGCCTTTCGCATCACGGGCGATCAGGAAGACGCAGAAGAGGCCGCGCAAGAGGCCTTCCTCCGCGCCTACAACAAGCTCCCCGGCTTCCGCATGGACGCCGCATTCTCCACATGGATCACGCGCATCGCTATGAATACCGCCCTCAATCTCGTCGAACGCCGCAAGCGCGATCTCGCGCACCACGCGCCCCGCATCGCCGACGCCTTCACCGATGGCCACGTACAGGTCGCGGACGATAAAGCTTCTCCCGAGCAGGCCCTCCTCGACCGCGAGACCGAAAGCATCCGCAAGCAGGCGATGGCCTCGCTCACGCCCATGGAGCGGACGGCCTTCACGCTTCGCCACATGGAAGAGACGCCCATCGTAGAGATCGCCGTCGCTCTCAACATTCAGCCCAACGCGGCCAAGCAAGCCGTCTTTCGCGCCGTGGGTAAACTCCGCCGCGCGTTGGCACCTGTAGCAGGAGGTCTGGCATGAACTCTTCCAACCACTTCTCCGAAGACGAACTCATCGCCTTTCATCTACACGAAAGCAAAGACGAAGCCGCGATCCGCCAGCATCTCGATACCTGCGAGACATGCTGTGCGCTCTCGGACTCCATCGCCGAAACTCTCCGCGTCTTCTCTGCAGAACCTGTCCCGACGCCCGACTTCGAGGCCAGCTGGCAGCGCGTGCGCGGAAACCTGACCGTACTCGCGAAGCCGCACAAGAAGTCCTGGTGGAAGATCGCAGCCTGGCCCGCGCTGGGCACATTGGCTGCGGCTCTTCTGGTGACCATCGCCTTTGGCGTTCATCACCAGAGACAAAAGACCAATAACTACGCCTTCAATCGCCCCGGCCCGCTGACCACAGCGCCTGCGGACGAACGCAACCATCTCGATGCCGCCGAGCGTCTGCTCACCACGGTGAACCACACCTCCGGCGAACTCGACGACAACACACGCGCCACGGCTCGCACGCTTGCACTCCGCAACGCAGTCTACGTACAGCAGGCAACGCAGCGCGGAGACCTTGTTGAAGCCTCCACTTTAGAAAACCTGGGACGCGTGCTCACAACGCTCGACAACGAGTCGCACAAGTCCAGCACCTTCCGCCTGCGTGTCGAGATGAACACCGACGGACTTCTTTTAGACATTCGCATTCTCCGCCAGAACGACCAGAAGTAAAGGAACAAAAAGGACCCTCGACCATGAACGCTCTCTGCTTCCGCACCGCGCTCCTCCTTGCAGCATTTGCTGTCTCTCCTCTTCTTCATGCCGAAGCTGCGGCTTATCCCACACCCGAGAGCAAATCCGATGCAGCCTTCACCGCTGGTACCGATGCGATGAATAGCCAACGCTGGTATGATGCCGTCCGTTCCTTCGATGAAGTCATCAAGGCCAACGGTCCACGCACCGACGCAGCACTCTACTGGAAGGCCTACAACCTGGGAAAGCTTCATCGCACGGGCGAGGCCAGAGCCACGTGCAACACGCTGCATGCACGCTTCGCCGCCAGCTCGTGGAACAACGACTGTGGCGCGCTTCTTGTTTCTAATTCCGTAGAGCCGAAGGTCGCGATCTTCGTGAACAACGACTCCGACAGCGATCGCACCGAACGTCCTGAAAGGCCCGAACGTCCAGAGCGGAGTGAAGGCCGCGATCCAGACTCGGATATCAAGATGCTCGCCCTCAACTCCCTCATGCAGCAGGATCCCAACCGTGCCCTTCCCCTGCTTCGTGGCATCTTGAGCGGTAATTCCTCCATGGAAATGAAGAAGCACGCCATCTTCTCCCTCGCACAGAGCAAGAACCCCGAAGCGCAGAAGATCCTCGACGATGCCGTCCGCGGCAAGATGGACGCGGAGCTACAACGTCGCGCCATTGAGATGATGGCTGTCTTTGGGGGCAAACGCTCCAACCCGGCCTTCGTGGAAGTTTATAAATCCACCTCCGATCCCCGGGTGAAGAAAGCCGTCATCAACGGCCTCTTCATCTCCCAGGATGCACCCCGCATGGTCGACATCGCCCGCTCGGAGAAAGACCTTCAGTTGAAGCGGCAGATCGTCTCACAACTTGCCCTCATGCACGACCAGGCCGCACAGGACTACATGCTCGAACTCCTTAAATAAAGAGGCGAACTTCAAGTACCCCGTTCTTCGCAGTTTCTTCGAAGGCAAGAGGAGATCCCTTCGCTGCGCTACGGGATGACAGCACAAAAGCCAGATCAACACATAGCGAACTCAACCTCATGCACACCACGGAGACCACCCATGCGCCTCATCTCGCGTATCAGCCCACTTCTGCTTTCAATCGCGATCGCCGCGACCACGGTCCACGCACAACAGCCCAGGCTCGTCCATGCCCAACTCACCACGCGCGCTGACGTCCACGATCCCGCTCTTCAAATCGAAGCGACAAAGAAAACAAACGCTGTCAGCTGGGTTGCATGGCCGGTTAAGACGCTCGAAACTTTTAACACTGGATGGAACAACGACCAGACTGTTTACCTGGAAGGCGATCACCACGACGAGTCCAATGGCTTCCGCACACAGGACAGCACTGACTTCGCCCTTATCCTCATCCGCGTCAGTGACGGCGCGATCTCCAGGGTCCATATAGAATCGCCGAAGCGGACCATCGATGCAGGGGACGCACGCGTCGTCTATCTTCCCAATGCCACCGGTGACCTGAGCGTTCGTTTCTTCCTCGGCCTCGCGAAGGAAGCCACACAGAAGCAGATCCGTGATGTCTCCATGTTCGCGCTGAGTCTGCACAGGGACCCGGAAGGTCTGGCCGCGCTGACGTCGCTCACCAAACCCGACAAGGACTCCATGTTGCGCGAGAAATCGGCGTTCTGGCTGGCGAATCGACACGGACACGAGGGCTTCCTCGTCCTGCAAAAGCTGGCGCACGATGAACCGGATGCGGGTCTTCGCGAGAAGATCGCCTTCGATCTAACGATCTGCAAAGACCCCGAAGCCACCACCGAACTCATCAAGATGGCGCACAACGATGCCGATCCGAAAGTCCGTAAACAGGCGCAGTTCTGGATGGCCAGCAAGGCGGGCAAGGCCGTCTCGGCCGACCTAGTGGACTCCACCGCGAATGATCCCAACATGGACGTGCGCAAGTCGGCCGTCTTCGCCCTCTCACGCCTTCCCGGAGATGAAGCCGCTACCCAGCTCATGCATGTGGCCGATACCAGCAAAGATCCCGCCGTTCGCAAGCAAGCCGTCTTCTGGCTGGGCCAATCCCACGACCCGCGCGCGCTCGACTACCTGACCAGACTGGTTCAGAAGTAAAAAACCTGTGCCCCATTCTTTCGCTGCTTGTTCGCGAAAGAATGGGGTCGCGCGGAGCGCACAAACCAGGTCCAGCTCCGCACTTTTCCGCGACCGAAGCTGGCTTATCGTTCAGCTTTGCGAAATAAGTATGCTGCGATGAGGTTCAGTCCAAGATCTCTCTTATAGGCCTTCATCCCTATGCCACGCGCATAGAAATCAAGGATGCTTGGACCGACTGCTCCATCTCGCTGCGCGACGAGGGATAGCCCCGACTGTGCGGCGAGGTCTTTGTGATTGGCGTGCAAATAGTGTTCGATTCCATGCACGGTTCCCTCGTGGTCGGTGAATGTTCGCTGCTGTCCAGCAGCGGCGGCGTCCGGATGAAAGTCGGTGACGAAGACGTATCCGCCCGGCTTGCAAACGCGGGCCAACTCCCTATATGCGGGAAACGCATCGGGAAGATGTCCCAAGACCAGCCGGCACCACACCATATCGAAGCGATCCGAATCAAAAGGCATTTCCCTGACATCCCCGACGACGACGTGGCGGGCCCCGCCTGTGGCCAGCATCTCCGGGCTGGCATCCATGCCGACGGCCCCTGGGATTCGTGCAATCCGCCGTCCAGTGCCGCAGCCTGCATCCAGAAGCTGCTCAAAGGGCAGGCCGCCAAGCATCTTTCGCGCCAACTCATCGTCCAGGAAGCTGGTTGCCGTCTCAGTCACATAAGTTGGCGCCCACAGACGATAGGCGCTCCGCGCGTCCAGTTCGCGCACGACTGCCCGCCTTCTGCTTGCGAATGGAATCCGTCCAATGCGCGCTAACTTGTGCTTGATTCTGCTTGTAACTCCATCCATGCGAGGGGGCCTTTCTTTCAGCGCGGCGTCTCTTACTTCTACAGAGGCGTTAGCCGAGCGTATTTCTCTCCATCGATGACTTCAGTCTCAGGATGTTTGTAATTGAGCGAACAAACGCATCTTTGACAGACGGCATTCTCCCCGATGTCCAGCGATCCACGAAACTTCAGGGCTGCGTCGCTATTGATCACCTGAGCCAGGGTCTGCAGTTTGGTGCTTCCTATACTTGGATGGAAGAAGCAAGGTCGAACCGATCCGTCGATCTCCATCACCGCAGATACCCAGGGAGCGTTGCATCGCGGAGCGACAGGAGCCATCTCTCCGAGTTGTTCTCTAAAGCGCCGAGCTATTCGCAGTAACTTCGCAGGGGATTCGACAATGTATTTCGACCGTATATCTTCGGCGTTTTCGGAGATCAACTGGTTGATCTCTTCTTCCAGCGCGCGGACTTCGCTCGGCATGAGACTGATTTGGTTCTGTCGTTCGCCGGGCCATACAAGCTCACGGTTGAAGGCCTGAGAGGTCACGTCTGCGGCCAGAAAAGAGATGGAACTCAAGCCCAGCGACTTCGCCCCTTCTACCGTTCTGCGCAGTAACTGATGGTTTGCCTTCTGCACCGTGCTGCGGCCCCGAATCGGCAGTGAAGGCGCTTGCTGTCGTACCGCAGAGATGCCGTCACCGATGAGCCGGAATGCTCCTTTCACACGTCTTACCTGGTCATGAACCTCTTGCGGGCCATCAAGAGAGATGATGACTTCGTCTACAAAATCGGCGACGATTTTGGCGCGTTTCGCAAGAAGCAGGCCTGTCGTAAGAAGCGTGATCTGCACGCCGCACTCTTTCAGCGTGCGGCAGAGAGTCTCGAAGCTGCGATGCATTAAGGGTTCGCCACCCGTAAGGACAATATGCTTTACACCCATCGCTTCGATCGATTCGCGATGGCGAGCGAAGTCGGCAAGGTCAAGCTCTTTTCCACCTTCCCTCTGCCAGATATCACACATCAGACAGCGACAGTTGCACTGCTCGTGCACATTCAGGATGAGGATCGGCAGTTCAGTCAATCGTGGTTCAAGGGAGACGGCGTCAGACCGTTGGTTCGAGACAGATACGTTGGTCGAGAGCGTCTCAGCGGGCATGAAAAATCTCCGCGACTGAACTCGCATACTCGAACGCACCTTCAAGAAACTCCTGGACCCGGCAACTGGCGAAGCGCTTCTTCGGAACGGTCATGATTCAACGTAAGCGATGCCACGTCCAGAGTTGTCAAAGTCTGGTAAGTACCGTGTCATCCGGGTGTTTCGGGGTGGGAGAAAGGCGCTGTCTGGCGGCTTTCTATGAGATCCGTTTTGTGCGTTCCGCGTGGAACACATGCGATGGAGACTACCGCCTACACCGCCGACTTGCGGACTCGCTGACCTGCTGACTCGCTCTCTTCCACAGCCTTCATCGCCCGCTTCTCCCGCGCCTCCGGCCCCTGGTAGTAAAAAATCCCCATCAGGTGCCCGCGCCGTTGCACCGCCGTCATCGCATTCCAACCGGCCTGTGCCTTCGGATGCCGCTGAAACAGCATGCGCAGAATGGGCGGCAACTCGCGCTCGCCCTCCATCGTCAGCAGAAAGCGCTCCGCCATGCGCTCGGCCTGGCGGACACGCGCTTCGGCACTCTTGGGGCCGTTGATGGTCTTAGAGATATCCGCCTTCGCCGAAGGGCTCAGCTCGTCGTAGAACGCGCGTAGCTTCTTCTGTTTTGCGAAGATCTTTTCCAGCTCCGCGGGAACCGTCTCATCCCGGCTCTCAAGGTCCGGCCAGAGCACCATCTCTACTATCGCTCCCACGCCCGCATGGGCGTTCTTCTGCATGACCTTGTTGATCAGAAGGAAGTAGCCACTTTCCTTCTCCGAGAAGAGGGAACTGCGAAAGGCGAACCCATTCACAGTGCCTTGCACGCGCAGGCCTTTGCGCTCTTTCCAGACCTTCGTTGCGTCGAAGGGCACGCGCGCGATCACCCATCCCAGGTTGCCCCGTAGTGGCTCCAGAACGGCACGAAAGGTCTTCTTCAAGCCTCACCTCTAAAGAACGGTCGAAGGCCAGCGGTCGCCCGGCCCAGCCACGCAAACTTCGCCGCTACACTGCGTCCAAACCTTCCCGGTTCTGCGCTTTGAAACAGGTAGACGCCGACGATACAGATCAGCGGTTCCAGAGGATGCCGAAAGCGCGCCTGCACCGTCACCAGGTAATACGTGATCGGCAGCAGCAGGAACGAAGCCAGCATGACACCGGAAAAATACACCCTGCGCTTTACTGCCAGCAAGACCCCAAACCACCCGGCGAGCGAAAGAAATTCGAAGTTGATCATGCGGAGGTATTCATTGGCCGCGCCCTCGCTCAAAGGATGCGGAACACCTGCCCAGAACATCCATGCGCGCTTCACACTCAACTGCGCATACTGCGCATGATGCCCGGCGATCCACGCGGAAGCCTTTGCTCCTCGGTCCGCCACCCACGCTCGCTCGCCCATCGTCGCGTACTCATGCAGCGTCGCCTTGTCATCCAGCGGCACCGTCGTTCCCCAGGGAAATCCGACCGACCATGGGCCATTGCCCAGATAGTTCTCCGCACCGAAGTTTCCACGTAGCGGAATGAACGCGTGAAAGACCGCCCAGTTGCGCGCGGCCCACGGCGCGATGATCGCGCAGAAGACCACTCCCGCCAGTGCAGCTTTGGCGACGCGCGCCGTGGAAAATCCCGGCCCCGCCAGCACCCATAGGGAGACAAATGGCAGCAGAATCAGCGGTGTCGGACTCGTCAAGGCCAGAACGCCCCACAGCAGACCGAAGACGAACCATCGCTGCCAGCTCTGGTTCTCGCGCATCCGCAGAGCCAGCACCATAATCCACGCCAGCAGGCACGTGCTCGCCGTCATCTCCCAGATCCACCGCACAGCGTACTGCATCGCCGCCGGATGCAGGGCCCACATCCAACCGCTCCACAGGGCGACCCTGGCTCCGAAGCATCGCCGCGCAATCTCCCAGACCGCCACCGCCGTCGCGGCGGACGTCAGGCAGTTCACCGCCAGGATCAACCACGCCGACAGCGCCGAATACACGCCGCACACCTTAAAGATCCCCGCCATCAGCAATACGTAGAGAGGCGGAGACCACGCCGTTGGGCCTGTGTGTCCATTGAAGGGATCGGCGTATCCAAACCCTGTCGCCAGCGCGCGCGCAACGCGACCCATCTCCCAGCCGAACTGGAAGTGGTCTTCGAGCGGTCGCACCTTGAACGTGTGCGCCAGCGTCATGTACGCCACGCGCACCAGAAATGCCACCCAGAAGACGCGCCAGCGCAGCCGCCGTTCGTCTTCACTCCACCCACCTGTCGCGCTCGTATCCATCAAAAATCAAGTTACAGCAACGGCGGCACAGATTACCCTTAACGCATGACCCTCAATCCCTACGCCACCTTCCTCGAGATCGGAGAGGACACCCAGGCGATCATCGCGGAGACGCCAAGAACGCTCGCCAGTCTTCTCCTCGCGCTCGGCAAGGAAAAATCCGAAACTCCGCTTGAGCCCGGCAAATGGTCTCCCCGCGAGGTGGTCGCGCATCTGGCCGACTGCGAACTCATGTTCGGTGCACGCCTGCGGCAGGCCCTCGCGGATCCCGGTTCCACCATTCTTCCCTTCGACCAGGATGTCTATGCGCAGCGCTACGCCACCTACGATCTCGTCACGGCGCAGGCGACCTTCAATGCAATCCGCGCCTGGAATCTGGCTCTCCTGACAACCGTTTCAGCGGAAGATCGCTCCAAAGAAGTGACGCATCCGGAGCGCGGCACCATGACGTTCTGGACCATCGTCGAAACCATGGCCGGCCATGATCGCAACCATCTGCTCCGTCTCCAAAGCTTCGCGGAGCAGGCAGCGTCTTAGCCGCCGCACGAGGTTGTAGCAGATGCTCCTTCCAGTAACCCTTCTTCTAGCCAACGCAACCGCGATGACGCATGCCCATGCCTGCAGAGCCTCGCTTACAGTCGCCGACGCCAGGACGCTCGTTCTGGACACGCCCAATGCGCGCGCCTTCAAGGAAAACTACGGCGCGAAACTTCGCGCCGCCCTCGATCATCAGGTACGTGGCATGGCAACCTTCCGCATTTTGAATGACTCGGACAAGGGCTCCCTCGTTGGGCTGTACACGGTGAACCTCCGCACTGGCTCGATCCTCGACGACGACCAGGAGCCCGCCGAAGATGCGAAGACGCAGGCGCTCAGCCACCGCCTGATCGCCCACCGCTGTGCCAAGTAGAGCAGCGGTCTGCTAGTCGACTTTAAGCGTGATGCTGAAGGTGTTCTTGGAGTCGAAAGAGCTAATGGTCTTTACGGGACTCTTTTTGCCGTTGAACTCAGCCCAGATCTCATAGTCTGTATTGGAGTTAAGCTGGCCGAAGCGGTACCCGCCGTCATCATCCGTGATGAAGCTCTTTTGCGAGAGGCTCCGCGTATCCTTAAGGTGAACGACGGCACCCTTGACCGGGGCATCGGCCTTGGACATGACCTTGCCCTGGACCGAGCGCTGCGCTGCCTGCGCAAAGGCCGGAGCGGCGGAGAACGGCACGGCAAGCGGTGCGAGCAGGAAGATTGCTGCCAGGGCCAAACGGCCAAATTGGATGGGACCGATCTGGATGTACTGTTGAGCGCGTTGCGTGGCTCGTGTCATGGCTTGAGTATACGTGCCGGCCAGAGGTCTGGCCGGCAACCTTTCACAAGTACAAACACGCTTTAAACCTACGCGTTGCGTTGGCTGGTATTACTCGTCGTCTTCTTCGGCGTCCGCGCGTACGGGGGTATCGTCTTCGTCGTCATACCCTTCGGCGTCGACGGCTGCTAGTTCGAGTGGATCGCTGGAAACAACTTCGATGTCAGCACCGCATTCATCACAGGTGACGGTGTCGCCTTCTTCGATTTCTTCCTGGTCGATATCGAGGGGGGTGTCGCATTCTGGACAGAGAGCCATGATCTTTACCTCCGAAATGTTGCTGTAGCGGGATGGTGATTGAAGTCGTAGGACGCAGACAGGGTAGTTTTAGATGGATGTGAAGTTCGCGTCAAGCGAGAGCACAACCGAAATCGAACAGCTACGCATGCTTCGACGCACGAAGAGAGCAGAAGGATGACAATTTTCTAAAAAATTACTTTCGTGGCGTTGTGGGGTTTTACCGGATCGGATCCGCTCCCGATAAAGGGAAAGGAATCAACAGTGACGAGCTGAACGCAGTTTCGAGTTTACCCCGCGAAAGAGCAGAGAGACTCGATTTACTGCCTGCGGCTCCGATTAGGATAGAGGTATGCAGCGTGGCGGACCCAGCATGATGACTCTTCCACCATTCGGTGGTGCCGTGCGCCGGATTGTTCTGGCGTATGTGGTGGCTTTTTTTGGCCTTGCGTTATTGCACTTCGCTTTGCCGCAGCGCGGCAGCCTGATTGAAGGTGCTCTCTCGCTGATCCCGATGGCCGTGGTGCATGGCTGGGTCTGGCAACTGGTGACGTATACGTTCGTCGGCGGAGGGATTCTAAATACCGCGTTTGCCTTGCTGACCCTGTGGTTTACGGGCAGCTCGCTCGAAGGAATGCGAGGCCCGCAGTGGGTGGCGGAGCTCTTTTATGTCTCGGTCGTCGGCGGCGGTGTGGTGGCGACAATCCTCGCAATGCTGCACGTCTTTGGATTGCGTCCGGATGTGCCTGCGTGGGGAGCCTGGAGCGCCGTCTTCGGCATGCTGGTCGCGTTCGCCGTGTTGTTTGCCGAGCAGGAGATCGTCTTCTTCTTCGTGCTGCGCATGAAGGCGAAGTACCTGGTGCTGATCTATGTGCTGATTGAGATCGCCATGCTGATCCGCGGGGAGGACAGGCTGGCGGCTGCTGTGCAGTTGTCGGCGGGGCTCTGTGGATATTTCTATGTGCGCTTCGCTCCACGGCGCGGGCTTTCGTACGCCGTCACAGAGCGTTACTTCGGCGTACGGAACAGCTACTTCCGGTGGAAGCGGCGGCGTGCAGCCAAGAAGTTCGAAGTCTATATGCGCAAGCAGGATCGCGTGGTCCACTTCGACTCCGAGGGGCGCTATATCGCGCCGGAAGACGAGAGCGGATCGAAGCGATCCGACAAAAAGTGGATGAACTAAACATCGACTTCAACCGGGCTGCGCCTTCTCGGGCGCGTAATACGTCCTAACCTTGAGCAGTTCATGGGAGAGCTGAGACTTTGCAGAATCTTGGAACGACGAAGTTGGAGATTGCTCCGCTGGCATTGGGCGGAAATGTGTTTGGCTGGACAGCGGATGAGGCGACGAGTTTCGCTGTTCTGGATGCCTTCGTAGATCGCGGTTACAACCTGATCGATACAGCGGATGTGTATTCCCGTTGGTTCCCCGGACATGTTGGCGGCGAGAGCGAGACGATCCTGGGCAAGTGGTTTGCGCAGGGTGGAGGCCGCCGCGAAAAGGTGGTCCTGGCGACGAAGGTCGGCATCGAGATGGGCGAAGGCAAGAAGGGTCTCTCCGCGCGCTATATCCGTGCGGCGGTGGAGGACTCTCTGCGTCGTCTGCAAACGGAGTACATCGATCTCTACCAGTCGCACACCGATGACCCGCTGACTCCCCTGGAAGAGACGCTGCAGGTCTATGACGAGCTGGTCAACTCCGGTAAGGTGCGGTACATCGGAGCCTCGAATTACAAGGGGAGCCGTCTGCGGCAGGCGCTTGAGACTAGCCGTCATGAAGATCTAGTGGCCTACAAGACGCTGCAGCCCAACTACAACCTGCATACCCGCGCGGAGTATGAGACCGACCTTGCGCCCGTCGTGGCCGAGTACAAGCTGGCCGTACTACCCTACTTTGCTCTGGGCAGCGGGTTTCTGACCGGAAAATACAGGACGAAGGAAGACGCCGCCGGAGCCAAGCGCGAGGCGCTCGTAGGGAAGTACTTCGACGAGCGCGGCGACAGGATTCTTGCCGCACTGGCAGCAGTGAGTGCTGAGAGTGGAGAGGCGCAGGCTGCGATTGCCCTGGCCTGGCTGCTGTCTCGGCCGAATATCGCCGCGCCGATTGCGAGTGCAACTTCGGTCCAGCAGTTGGAGGCTCTCTTCCGCGGCGTAGAGATGAAGCTTTCGGCGGAGCAGGTGAAGGTATTGGATGAGGCCAGTGCTTACTGATCCTTCTCTGCGCAAAGGGATGCGCTGCGTGTATGCCCCATCTTCCAAAAGCCGGATGTGGGGTGCTCCGGATACGCTGCACCCGCACCGGCTGCGGTAAGCGCGCAGGGTGTTTCTGATACACTGGGTCAGTTGGAATCGCTGAGCAGCCGTGCGTTGCGCAGTCCCGCCGCCCAACGCTTTTCGAAGAAATCGGGGAGTGGCTCAGCCTGGTAGAGCACCTGGTTCGGGACCAGGGGGTCGGAGGTTCGAATCCTCTCTCCCCGACCAATTTTGGTCTTAGAAAATGGCAACCCTCAGGGTTGCCATTCTTATTTTGCGAAAGTTTGATCCCTTGGCTGGCAGTGGGCTGTGAGCGCCCGGTAAAATTCGCGCATGTGTGAAGAAGATGCTCCCGCTCTTGCCAATGCGCCAAGTAAAAAGGCTTTCGTCACGGGTGCCTCTCGAGGGATCGGGGCGAGTGTCGCTCGACAGCTTGGACGTCTGGGTGTGGATGTTGCACTCAACTATCGAAGCAAGGGTCCGAGAGCGCAGGAGGTTGCCGACGAACTGGTGGCTATGGGAAGAGAGGCGCTCCCGATTCAGGGCGATATTACCAACGAGGTAGATCTCGCTGCGACCTTCGACCAGATCCGAGAACGGTGGAGTCACCTGGATATCCTCGTTTTGAATGCCAGTGGAGGATTGGAACAGAACAAGGCAGCCGACTATGCCATGGAGCTCAATCTCACGGCGCAGGTAAATCTTGTTAGGAGAGCGCTGCCACTCATGCCGCGCGGAGGTTGCATCGTCTTCGTGACCAGCCATCTGGCCCATTTTTATGGAAAAGGACCCATGTACGACAGCTATGAAACGGTAGCCATAAGCAAGAGAGCCGGGGAAGACGCTCTGCGCGCCATGATTCCTGGTCTATCCGAGCAAGGAATTCGGCTTGTCATTGTGAGTGGGGATTTGATCGAGGGCACAATTACGCCAAAACTTTTGGAGCGGCAGAGTCGTGGGCTGATCGAGAAACGAAGGCAGGCGGTGGGCTCGCTTCCAGACGTGGAAGAGTTTGCGGCTGCGATCGTTCAGGCTGGCGTCAGCGAGGAGTATGCAAGCGGCGAGACCGTCTACGTTGGAAGCACGGAGTTGTGACGCGATTCCAGCTTAAGTAGATATGCCTTTGCCTCAAGCCCGCCCGCAAAGCCGGTTAGTTTTCCTGATGATCCGATGACGCGATGGCAGGGGACGATGATGGAGATCGGGTTTCTTCCATTGGCTGCGCCGACGGCACGGGTTGCCCGCAAATTGCCCACCTGAACTGCGAGTTGGGCGTAGCTTCGGGTCTCTCCGAAGGGGATGGCGAGCAGGGCTTCCCAGACATCTTTCTGGAACTTCGTCCCTTGCATGTCGAGAGGCACGGAGAAGTTCTCTCGCCTGCCTGCGAAGTACTCCCCGAGTTGGTGCTCTGTAGCAAGGAGTACGGGATGCTGCTCGTCTTTCGCAGAATCCCGGAGCCGCACGCGGCCCGGGCGGTCATTTTCCCAAAGAATGGCGACAAGGCCTTTGTCGCTTGCGAACAGCTCCAGTTCTCCGACGGGGGATTCAATTTTCCTGCGGACGAGACCCATTATGGAATTTTAGAGGCATGCCTCGGATCTTTTCTCCGGAACCTTGCGGGCTATGGTAGATTTCTCTCGCCGTTCCTCTTGTTCCAACCGTGTGTCTCGCCTGAGACCGAAGGAGAATCCGGACGTGTCTATCAGGAAGAAATCCGCTCCCTTGAAGAACGTAAGTGCCGCTGCGAAAAAGGCCCCGCCAAAGTTTCTGCGCAACGTGGTGCCTGACAGTATCGACCTTCGAGACCGGCCCTATATCCCCTCGATCCAGGTGATTCCGAGCGAGGTCCTTGCGCCGAAGGTGAAGATTCCAGTTCTCAATCAGAACGACACGAATGCCTGCACCGGCTTTGCCCTCGCGAGTGTTTTGTATCACTTACTCTTTTCTGCGAAACGTAAACCGCAGGAGTGCGAGGTGTCGCCGTTCATGCTGTACTCCATGGCGCGCCGGTATGACGAGTTTCCGGGCTCGCCTGAGATTGATACGGGTTCCAGTCTTCGGGGCGCCATGAAGGGCTGGTACAAGCACGGTGCCTGTAGTGCTGCTCTGTGGCCTAAGTTCGACATGCCCAAACAGGTGGATGACAGTACCGATGCGGCGGAGGACTGGTGGCTGGATGCGGTCCGTCGCCCACTCGGAGCATACTACCGCGTGGAAGTGCGCTCGGTCACGGATATGCAGGTGGCGCTCAATGAGGCAGGCGTCCTTTACGCCAGCGCCGTCGTCCACGGTGGTTGGGATGAAGGGGTGGATGCCAAAGCAGACCCAAAGACCGATCTTTGGATTATCCCGCCGAAGAAAGCTCTTCCCAGCGACGGGGCTCACGCTTTCGCGATTGTCGGCTACACCCAGGAGGGTTTCATCGTGCACAACTCCTGGGACACGAACTGGGGCACCGACGGTCACGCGGTTCTGACCTATGAAGACTGGCTTGAACATGCGATGGACTGCTGGGTCGCCCAGCTTGGGGTGGTCACGAAGATTCATCTGGATATTGCCGCGTCCAAGTCGTTGCGGGTGAAGTCCGGCACAGTCCGCCTCGCCAGCGATAGCGTTCTGCGCTACCGCGAGATCGATCCATTCATCATCGATATGGCCAACAACGGTCTGCTGAGTAACACCGGCGACTTTCGTACGCAGGATGGAGATCTCGATGCGCTCGTGAATCAGCAGGTAGAGATAGCGCGGTCCAAGTGGGGACTTAAGGACGGGGATGTGATGGACGTCGCCATCTATGCGCATGGTGGACTTACCGCGGAGAGTGATGCGGCGGAGACGGCGTCGCAATGGATTCCCGCTCTTTATAACGCCAAGGTATTTCCCATCTTCCTGATGTGGGAGACCGGCCTCTGGGACACGATCAAGAACCGGACCGCTGACCTGCTCTCCGGTCAGCCTAGGACAACAGGCGGCATGTTGGATGGAATCAGGAACTGGTGGAATGCCCGTCTGGAAAAGCTTCTGGCCGTTCCGGGCACTGCGATCTGGGGCGAGATGAAACAGAATGCCGATTGCCTTTCCAGCTATCCCCAGAGCGGCGGCATCAAGCTCTACAAGGCCTGCCAGAAATCTCCTTACTTCAAAGATATGTCGAAGGTGCGTCTCCATCTCATCGGACACTCCGCCGGGGCGATCGTCCATAGCTTCATCGTCGATCGCCTGGGCAAAGAGGGTTGGAAGTTTGAAAGCGTCAACTTTATGGCTCCGGCGGTTCGGTCGGACAGCTTTCTTGCGGAGGTCGTTCCCGCCATCAAGAGCGGCAAAGTAAAAGCCTATAACCAGTTCAGTCTGCTGGATTCGTTCGAGCAGAAAGATCCTACCTGCAAACCGATCCTGGGTTACAGTCGATCTCTCCTGTATCTTGTCTCCCAATCCTTCGAGCACGGAACGGTCACGCCGATCCTCGGCATGCAGACTTACTTTGACAGTCAAATTGCGTCTTTGAATCTTCCCAATGTCACCCTGATTACCGCCCCCGGCCCGGCGTCGCAGAGTACGACGCATGGGGGGTTCGACAACGATCTGACGACAAGGACCAAAGTAATTTCGTTGATTACGTCCACGCGTCCCTAAGGAAAGAATTTTTATAGATCGAACCGAACGCATCGGCAGAGAACTTTCATCAACTGATGTTTTTTCTCATGGACGACGACCTCCAGAATGCCGCCAGAATGCCATTGGTGTCTGCGCTGGATCTCGTGCTTAAACGGCTGAGGCATGTCGAAGCTGTGGTCGATAAACACAGACGCACCGCAGGTCGCGCACATGGGCCAGACGGATGCGGACGCATCGAGTCTCAAGCGTCCTATCGTCACGTGGTCGAGCTGTCCAACATGAATTGCTCGCATAGCTTTGTGATGCTGAAGATATACATGAGGTGCCCCTGGAGACTTGTACTAACAGACCCACTCATGGGTAGGTGATCCTTAAAGTTGACGAGGTCAATACTGCCCTTGGCATAGTGCCCGGGATGAGGCACGAACTGACCAGAGATCGTCAGCAGGCCAGTCTTCGGCGTATCTTCCGTTTCTTCCTCAATTTCACGTTGCCTTTCTGAATGGCGGAAGAAGCTTCTTCGCCTGCGTTCTTTTGCAGCTTTGCCTCGTGGCGTGCATAAGCCCCGGTTCTTCGACTAGCTACTGTTCGCAATCGCAGTACAGATAGTTTGTATTGCCACTGCTGCGGATCTTCCGCTGGTGCTGTGACCGTTGCGATAGAACGGACGTGGAGACTTAACCGCTGGATTTTTCGGGCACCAGTAGCCCTCTTCACTTATATTTTGTTCCGGATTTCAGCAACAGAAGATACGGGATCGCGCCGCGTGTTAAGCGATTCATCTTTTGACGTGTTCTCTACTTCTTCCGTTTTGTTCCCTCAGGAAGAGGAGGAAATGCCGCGTGTGCGATAGAGTGAAAGGAATCCCCAGAAACACTGTTGCACAAGGCCTGTCGCTGGAAGAGAGTTTTGCATCCGTCGACGGCATGTCCCGTAGAACTTTTCGTCTGTAAGTAACTCTATTTTCGATCTGACGAGGTGATTTGATGAGCATTTCCAGGCGCAATTTCCTTTTGCGTGTCGGGCAGGCCGGTGGTTACAGCGCGGCTTTTACAGCAATGCAGGCTATGGGTCTGATGCCGATGAAGGCTGTTGCCGCTGAACCGATCGCAGCTGCAGTGGGTGTGGGTAAAGGCACGAAGCTGGTCGTTCTGGGAGGCGGGATTGCGGGCCTCACGACCGCTTATGAAGCCAGAAAGCTTGGTTATAACGTAACTTTGCTGGAGGCGCGGAAGCGCGCGGGTGGGCGCAGCTGGAGCGCACGGAATGGCGATGTTGTGGAGTTTGTGGATGGAACCAGGCAGCAGGTTTCCTGGAGCGAGGGGCTATACCAGAACATGGGACCGGGGCGTCTTCCCTCCGTCCACGGAACGATGCTTGGCTATTGTCGTGAGTTAAAGGTGCCGGTTGAAGTTGAGGTCAATACCTCACGCTCGACTCTGTTGCAGAACGATAAGGTGAATGGAGGCAAGCCGTATGTGCAGCGCAAGGCGATCAACGATACGCGCGGGCATGTGAGCGAGCTGCTGTCGAAGGCCGTGCAGAATGGCTCGCTGGACCAGGAGCTCTCCGCGGAAGATCGCATCCGGATGATCGAGTTTCTGAAGATCTACGGGGCCTTGGATAAGAGCAACACGTACCAGGGTTCGGATCGTTCGGGCATCAAGCAGTATCCCGGGGCCGGACCTCAAGAGATGATCTTCGAGAAAGACACCATTCCGATGCATGTACTGCTGGATGCAAACTTCTGGTCGGCGGAGTTGTATGAAGAGGCATGGGACTGGCAGGCGACGATGATGCAGCCGGTGAACGGTATGCAGCAGATTGCCAATGCCTTTGCGAAGTCACTAGGACCGATCGTGCACTACGACTCGCCGGTGAGCGAGATCAAGAAGACCGCAAAGGGTGTCAGCGTGATCTACGTGCAGGGCGGCGTGACGAAGCACGTGGAAGCTGACTACGCCGTATGCGCGATGCCGTTGACGATTCTGAATAAGATTCAGGCGGACCTGGATCCTGAACACGCGGCGGCTGTGAAGCTGGGAGCAAGCCTGTATCGAGGATCATTCAAGATCCCGTGGGAATCGAATCGCTTCTGGGAGAAGGATTACAACATCTACGGCGGCCTGTCGTTTCTCTCGCAGGGGCCGAGCCCGGTGTGGTATCCGTGCTGCAATTTGATGTCGGATCGGGGCATCATCGTATCGGGTTACATGGATGAAACGGTAGGCGGCTTCAACAAACTTTCGATGGAAGAAAAGTTTGCTGCATCGCGCGCTTCGGTTGAGAAGCTGCATCCTGGCCACGGCAGGGATCTGGAAAAACCGATCTTCTGCGGATGGAAGCATATGAAGTACAACGAGGGTTCCTGGATCGGAGCGACCCCGCCATCAATGTACGACGTGATCACGCAGCCTGACGGACCCATCTACTTTGCCGGAGATCATACGAGCCATGTTGTGGGCTGGCAGGAGGGCGCGGCGCTAAGTGGTCGCCGCGCTGTCCAGATGATCAGCGACAAAGTGAAAGCGCGCGCGTAGGAGTAGCGAAGCTAAGAAAAGGCGGAGCCGATAGCTCCGCCTTTTCTTATTGTTTGTAAGTCGCTTAAGAGAGAAAAGCTCCGTCGGTGAATCGATCTTGGGCGGGAAGGGAGGCGGTTGATGTCTCGCCCATGGCTCTCTGCGAGCGAAGTTACGTAATTACTTTTCGTACTCCGCAGAACGCAATTATTTATCCGCTTTGTGTGGGCGCTACTTCATGAAAGAAACAAATTTCTGTTGACACGCCGTTCAGGGTCCGATACTTTCAAACCCATTACCTCGAACTCAAATGAGACGGTCTGGTAGACAGAAACACACTGTCGTCAGTAGCACCTCCGCATCACGTTGATAGTCTTATATCTTCGGTGCGGTGTGGCATAGCCATATCTTCCGCTTTTCCTCTAGCCGTACAGCGTCATTGCAGTCTGATTCAGTAGTTGTAGCAAAGCCGGCAGTTTCGCCGGAAACCGATCTGAACCGTTCTATAGCAATCCACTCGGCAGGGCCTGTTTTCAACTCGCTTTGAAACATTCATGAAAGACAACGGCGGAGTATGCCGCCGCTTATCCCAGTTGCATCTGGCTGCGACTTACCCGTGGTGTATCTCGATGCACAGTTGTGCGCGGAGTTACATGGCGGAAGGAGTTACACCAGGGCGATCGCGATGAAGTATGTCCAAAAAGTCTTTGAGTTTTTCCCATCCTTCGGAGGCGCGAACAAAATATGCATCGTAATTTCTTCATATACCCAGTCGCTCGCAAGTGCCGCCGTCTCGCGTTATTTCTGGCAATCGTCACTGCATTCGGAACCTCCTTCGCGCAATCGAATTATGGTGCACTTCGTGGAATCGTGACGGACCTTCAAGGCGCAACGCTTCCGAATAGCGAGGTGACGCTTACGTCTCAGGCAACGAAGCTTTCGAGGAAAACTAAGTCGAATGGTGCTGGAGAGTATGTCTTCAACGCGGTCGATCCGGGAAGGTACACGCTTACATCGACATCGTCGGGCTTTCGCTCTATCGAGCAGACTGGCGTCACGGTGGATACGGGAAATACGTTGACCTTCGATCTGAAGCTTTCGGTCGGGGCGGCGACAGATAGTGTTGAAGTGAGCGCCGCAGAGCCTCTGGTAGACAATGGCACATCCTATAACGGCCAGACGATCGATGCGCAGAAGCTGCAGAATCTTCCGAATCCCGGACGGAATGCATTTCTCTTTTCCAAGCTCGATAATGCCGTGACGGCAACCGGAGATCCACGTTTTGTGCGCTTTCAGGATCAGAGCGGATCTTCGACGATCTCCATTGCTGGCGCGCCCATGAGTTCGAATAATTACCTGGTGGATGGCGTACCGATTACAGACTTCAGCAATCGTGCTGTGATTATCCCGTCGATTGAGGCGGTAGACGAAGTGAAAGTTCAGGCGAATACCTACGATGCGGAAATCGGACGTACAAGTGGTGGTATTTTCAATACCACTCTGAAATCCGGCTCGGGTTCTCTTCATGGTGTTCTGCAAGGCGAGACGCGCCAGACAAACTGGGGTGCGAACACCTACTTCAACAACAGAAGTAACACTCCTCGTGGAGCTGCGGAGTTCTACTCATATGTCGGAAGCCTGTCGGGACCGATCCCATTACCTTCACTCCTTGGAGGCAAGGACAAGACGTTTTTTGCGATGACGGAAGAGGGTTACCGTCAGCGCTCCCCCTACGTAAACAGTACGCAATTTGTTGTTCCGACAGAACTGCAGCGCTCGGGCAATTTCTCTGAGATAGGCACCGTCACCTCTGTCGGTACTCCAGGCGTGACTGCTGGCGTCTGCGCCTCAGGAGGCACTTGCATTAAGAATCTCGCGCTTTCGACTTCCGCCATACCGATTTACTACGCAAATAACACGATCTCGAATATCAACCCGATCGGTCAGGCGATTCTGAACGTCTACCCACACCCGAATATCGCGGGCGTTACGGCATTGGGTAAAGCAAACTTTAATGGAGGAGATACGCTGGGGGATCGTGCTGACGAGTTTAACGGCAAGGTGACGCATCAGTTCGGAGCGCACTGGCTGGCGGATTTTTATTATCTCCACTATGGAAGTAAGGAGCCGGGTGGTAATCCCCTGCAGAACTTCGCCGGTTCGTCCGGATCCTATCTGCTCTATCGCAAGGTCGACGCGATCGGCATTCAGAACACAATTACACTGAACCCAACGACCTTGTTGACAGTAGGCTTCGGCTTCAACCGTTTCCCAAATGACACGCAGGACATCAGCAAGGGCTTCGACCAGACGACACTGGGACTTCCGGCAAATTATGTTGCGGCCCAGTCGAAAAAGACTTTCCCCGCGATTACAGCAGATAGTAGCCTTGTAGCGCAGGGCACATCGAACTCCGGTCCGGTTGTCTTCTTCTCGCGCAACTTCGTAGTCGGAATTGCAAAGAGTCTTGGAAAGCACAGCCTGAAGGTCGGATATAACTACCGTTCGATCAGCGAAACCTTTACTAGCTTCAGCAATACTTCTGGAACTTTTAACTTCAACTCTCTCTCCGGAGCTGCGGCAGCCGATCTTCTACAAGCTATCCCTAACTCGGGCACGCTCATTGTGCCATCACAGCTTGCCTACAATACGGTGTATCAGGCAGGTTACTTCCAGGATGACTGGCGCGTAAATCAGAACCTGACGTTGAACCTGGGACTTCGGTATGAGTTTGAACCCGGTATCCACGAGCGCAATAATCGTATTTCTGTCGGCTTTGATCGAAACGTGACCTATAACGCCTTTGGCTCATCCATACAGGCAAGGGGTGGTGTAGCCTTCGCCAATCAGAACGGCTATGGAACGAACACGGGCAACAATGGGAGCCGGATCAATCCACGCGGTGGTTTTGCTCTTGCAGTGGATAAAAATACGGTGCTGAAAGGCGGCTATGGCGTGTTCTACGCTCCTTTGTACTACTCCAATAGCAATGGATATGCGCCTGGTTATGTTCTAACAAACACGTTCACTCAATCCCTTGGTTCGACGGCGGGCACACTGATCACATTGAACAATCCTTACCCGGCATTGAAGACTGTCCCAACGGGAAATGCGAACGGGCTAAGCACAAACATTGGCTCCTCCTTGTCACTTATTGACTCCAGCCGGCGCTCTCCCCTCTATCAGTCTTACTCACTGGCCTTGGAGCACGATTTCTTCGGAGGCATTGCCTTCAAGCTAGGATATGTCGGAGGTCATGGACGTAACTTACCCAATAGCCTTAACGTCAATCAGTTAGGCAACGCGAATTATTCGCAAGGAGTGTCGGGATTGGGTACCAACGTCTCGAATGCATTTGCGGGACTGGGAGCATTTTCAAGCGGCCTTGTGCAGAGGTACCAGACGCTGCTTCCTTTTCCTCAATACCAGGGCATTACCCTTGCCACCAGCCTTGGCTATTCCAACTACAACGCTCTGACCGTAAAGGTGCAAAAGCGTTTTACCCACGGCGTGATGCTGTTGGCTTCTTACACGTGGTCGTCGAACTGGGATAACATCTGGGGCGCGTATGGATCGTCCAACTCGCTCAACTCTGGGAACAACGGACCTCAGGATATCTATAACCTCTCTTCCGAATACGCCCGGGCCACAAATAACATACCTAATCGTGCCTCGTTTGCAGGTTCTTGGGAGTTGCCCTTTGGCCGGGGTAAACGTTTTCTTGGCAACGTGAACCACTTCGTCGACCTAGCAGTAGGCGGATGGAAGTTTCATGACATCACCGTCATTCAGAACGGTGGCCCCCTGGCCATTACGCAGACGAACGGCCTCAGCTCCTATGGAAACAGCACACAGCGCCCGACGTATATTCCCGGCATCGATCCTTGCAAATCGGGTCGTCCGGAAGATCGAATTGGACAGTACTTCAATCCGCAGGCGTTCCGTGCCACACCTCCTCCCACCGTGGGCGGGGCGCTACCCTATGGCGATGTGCATCGTTCGACGAGTTGTTCCGGGCCGGGATATATCAACTCTGATCTATCCCTCAACAAAGATTTCCGTGTGACCGAGAGGGTGCATGCCGAGTTTCGCGCGGAAGCGCTGAATGCATTCAATACACCTCAGTTCGCCACACCTTCCTTGTCGATCGGTTCATACAGCGCAACGGCTTCAAGTACAAACTTCACGGCCTATAGCTCTGGTGCGGGACAGATTACTGGAACGCTTGGCTTCCCACGTCTGGTTCAGCTTGGTGCTCGACTCACCTTCTAACTTATCCACGCAACAAAAGGCAGCTTTTGGCTGCCTTTTGTTTGTGTTTTCGTAAGTAGTGGTAGTTACTAGATTCGGTTTGAGATTTGTACTTGAGTAAGTTGTGGCCGAACCTTGACGCGCGGCTCCCAAACCGGATAGATAAGTTCAGGCATGGGTTTGGACTGGAAGATCTTGCGCGTCTGACGAGCGATCCAACGAGCAGAAGATTTTGCTTTCTTGCGTCGCGCGCTGTCGGTGGAGATGCCCGTTCCTGCGTACATCTGGCGATAGAGCTTGGAGAGCAGAACGAAGGCGACGCGCGCACGCAGGGTGGGTGTGCAGGCAGAGCGCTCCCAGACGGATTTGAGATCGTAGAAGCGGTCCCATACGCCCTGCGTTCGTTCCTTGATCTCATCAGAACACATAGACGGATGCGGCGTAAACATCTTTGGGCGAATGGCTGTGGGGATCAGCCAGTAGCGCGTGATAGGGATTCCTCCGACCATCTCGGGATTTTCTGCCTGATCCTTCTCCCATCGACCGAAGTCGACCGTGCCTGGGAAGGGCGTCATCATGACGAACTGTGCGAAGGTGACGCCCGCTTTGAGCGCCAGTTCGACGGTGGCGCCAAAGGTGCTGGGCTTGTCCGTGGGCAGGCCAAAGATGAAAGAACCGAGGACGTGGACGCCGTGTTCGCGGAAGGTCTGGAGTTGCTGCACGAGGCGGTCGCCGGAGTAGTTGAAGTCTTTGAAGACGGCTTTGAGGCCTTCGGGCGTGACGGCCTCGACGCCGACGAGCGCACCTTTAATGTTGGCGCGACGCATAGCGTCGAGGTACTCGGTGTCTTCGGCGGACTCCATCGTGATCTGGGTGAAGAAGACCATGTCCTTAGGTAGCTTGGCGAGTTCGGCCATCAGAGAGAAGCGTTCCGCGCGGATGGCTAGAAGTGATTCGACTTTTTCGGTATTGTTCTGCTCGCGCGCGAGGCGGAGGTCTGTGAGGGTAACGGGGTAAAAGTTATCGTCCGCGAGGGCGATGAAGCGAAATCCGAGGCGACGGAGGTCGATGATCTCGTCGATGACTTTTTCGAAGGAGCGCTGCCGCGGCTTCTGCCCGTCGGTGCGCCAGACGGAGCAGAAGGAGCAGTGCTTCGGGCAGCCGCGGATCGTCTGTACGGAGGCCCACATATATTTGTCCGTCTGCATGAGGTCCCAGCGGGCGGCCAGGAAGTCATCGCCTTCGATCTTGCCACCGTCATAGATCCTGCCTGCGCATCCTGCCTGAATGTCGCGGAGGACCTGTCCCCAGGCGATGTCGCCATCGCCTTTGACGACGACGTCCGCCGCGCCGTACTCGAAGGGCTCTTCGGGGAAGAGCGTGGCGTGAATGCCGCCGTAGACGACGGTCGCGCCGCGTTCATGCGCGAGCCGACCAACTTCGTAACCGCGCAGGGCGTTTCCGGTGTGGACGCTGATGCCGACAATGTCTCCGGCGTGAATCGTTTCGGGATCGAGTTGCTCAATCGACTCGTCCACAAGGATGGGGTCTCCCATGGAGCGGGGCGTGGCTGCAGCCAGAACGAAGAGCCAACGTGGCGTGATAACAGCGGTTCCAAAGGAGTTATCGCTTGGATTTACGAGGTGCACAGTCATGCGCGGCGCTCCCAGCATTCCGTTAGTCCCTGGGCCTGAAGAAGCGGCGATCCCCAGAGAAGGTGAAGTGCATGGTTGCGCCCAGCGAAAGATCGTTTCGCGCGGGGCTATATGGAGCATACGCCTTGTGTTTCCTGTCAGGCATATCTTCACGGTTCAACTTACGACCAATCCTTTTGTGAACTCAATCCGGTTTTCATAGGACAAAAGGTCTGGGACGGTGGCGAACCGCAAGATCGAGAACACGGATATCGTGGCCTGGTACACGCTTGGCTTCCATCACGTAGTGCGGCTGGAGGACTGGCCGGTGATGCCGACGATGTGGCATGACTTCCTGATCCGGCCGATGAACTTCTTCGACAGGAATCCCGTCCTGACGCTGCCGCACCAGCCCTAACCGCTCTTCTACTGCACCATCTCTCCGTAGGCAAAACGCGGAGGAAGGCGGCAACCGTTGCGTTCGATCATGGCGAGGGTGAGCGCCTGCGGGACGAGGATAGACGTGATGCCCTCCCACGGCTCGGCGACGGCTCCGAGCTTGATCGGGAGAAGCTGGTCGGTGCGTTCGTGATCTTCGCTTGAGATGAGAAGAACTTTGCCGCCGCGCTTGTTGCACTCCGCTGCGAGTTTGATCCCGAGATCCGCAGCACGTCCAAGTGCGAAGATCATGGCGACGTGGGTGCCGTCGACGTCGAGGTTTGGGCCATGACGGAAGCCTGCGCCCGTGTGCGGCGCGGCGCGGAAGCCACTCATCTCGCGGATGGTGAGCGCGCCCATGATGGCTCCGCCGTAGGCTGCGCCGCGACCGATGAGTTCGATGTTGGCTGCGCCGCGCGTGAAGACTTCCAGTTCATCCCGCATGGAGAAGATGGGATCGAGATGGTTGGTGAAGACGTCGATAGCATGTGCAGCGTCGTCTTGCCAGGGAAGCTTGAGGATCTCCGACGCGAGGATGATCGTGGCTGCGGTGGAGTTGGTGTAGGTCTTGGTGGCGTTGCCGTACTCCGGTCCAGCAAGGATAGGGAGCTTATTCTCAGCGAGGCCCCAGCAGGTGCTGGCGGAGTTATTGCAGAGCAGGGCCGCTGGCTGTTTCGTGTCGCGCTTGATGAGTTCGACGAGCTCCGCGCTCTCTCCCGAAGTCGTGAGCAGGACGGAGAGCGCGGCCTCATCCCATACGGGCTTGCCGTAGTGCAGCCACTCTCCAGCGTCGAGGCTGAAGGCCGAGCGTCCATTCGATTGCAGATGGATGGAGCCGCTGATGGACGAGCAGAGCGAACCGCCCATGCCGATCCAGAGTACCGGGTTGGAGGTGCTTGCCGCTTCGCTGATCTTTTTGAGCTGCGCTTGAATCGCCGCATTGTTCGAATAGGTCTGAAGAAGATCCCGCAGTCTTGACGGCTGTTCACGACACTCATGCTCGAGGATCTGCGTACCGTTGTATGAGAGGAGTTCCTTCGACGGCTCGATGCCGTTAATCCAACGCGGAGCGGGTTTATTCTGACTCATCGATTTCTTTCTGCTCCAGGCCAATGGACGCGCGATAGACGCAACGTCCAAAGGCTATCATTCGAACGAATACCAACCGAGGTGTTTCCTTGTCCAGATCGTATGTGATGGCGAAGCCGCGTGTGAATCGCGGATTTTTGTGGAGAGTTTCTCTGATCGCCGGTCTGGGCGGAATTCTATACGGATTCGACGTCGGCATCATCGCGGCCGCGCTGGTCTTTGTGCGGAGCACCTTTGCCTTGTCAACGCAGATGCAGGAGCTGGTGGTCAGCGTGGTGCCGATAGGCACGATGGCGGGTGCGATCCTCGGCGGCATCGTGTCGGACAGGCTGGGACGCCGGTCCACGCTGCTGTGGTCCGGAGCGATCTTCATCTTCGGTTCGATCCTGGCTCCGGTTTCACCCAATGTTGCCACGTTGATTGTGGCTCGTCTGCTGCTGGGCGTTGCGATCGGTTTTACTTCGGTGACCGCGCCAGTCTACGTCTCCGAGCTTGCGCCGCCGCAGTCGCGCGGAACGTTGATCGGGTTTTATCAGTTTGCCCTGACCCTTGGGATCGTGTTGGCAAACGTGGTGGGCTACTGGCTGGCGGGGCAACATGCGTGGAGGCTGATGTTCGGCCTGGGCGCTCTGCCTGCGGTGGTGTTCTTCTTCCTCGTGCTGACGGTGCCGGAGAGCCCGCGATGGCTCTATGCGCAGGGTCGTGTGAAGGAAGCGGAAAGGGTCCTCCTCTCGTACGCCGATGAGGCAGGAGCGAAAGAGCTGCTGGCAGACATCGAAGTGGCGTCACGAACGAAGGTGGACCGAAGATGGAGTGTTCTATGGACACCGGCGGTGCGGCGTGGCCTTTTAATTGCAGTGGGCTTTGTGGTGCTGCAGCAGTTCACTGGAATTAATGCGGTGATCTACTACGGCCCGCAGATCTTCGCTCTGGCTGGGATTACCTCCAATGAGAATGCGATCTTTGCAGCGCTGCTGGTCAGTGTGATGAATATGCTGGCGACGATCATCGCATTGTTCCTGGTCGATCGACTGGGACGCAAGCCGCTGCTCTACGCTGGCCTGAGCGGGATGATGGCGTCTCTGTTTGTGCTGGCCTACTCGTTTCAGCACGCGGCGGCGCTGGGGCACTCGATGGGGGTGGTGGCGACGGTGTGCCTGGTGGTTTACATTACATGCTGCGCGGCGAGTATGGGGCCGATTGCGTGGATCCTGGTCTCCGAAGTGTTTCCACTGCGGGTGCGTGGGCGTGGCGCTGCTGCGGCGACGCTGGGATATGGGATTTCCAATACTGTGGTCTCTCTGACTTTTCTTTCCGTCTTGCAAAGGGTGGGTACGGCGATGACGTTTGCGATGTTTGGTGTGTGTTGTCTTGTGACGCTGGCGTTTGTGCGTTGGGTGGTGCCGGAGACGAAGGGGATGGAGCTGGAGAGCATCAGCGCCGCACCGGCGGAGATGCTCTCGTGACGAAAGGCTACGTTGCAGCGGTAGATATTGGTGGAACGAGTCTTCGCGTAGCGTTGGCAGATCTTTCAGGTAAGGTGATCGCGCGGTGGTCTGCTTCCACGGAAGGCATCCGTGACGCTGCGGTGGTCGTGGAGAGGATACGCGCAGGCGTAGAAGAGATGATGCGCGAACAATCTCTCGAAAAGAGTGCTCTGCGTGCCGTGGCGGCGGGTGCCCCCGGTGTGACGAACGCGGCAGAGGGTGTTGTGATTGCGACCTCGTACCTGATGGGATGGCGCGATGTCCCCCTCCGCGCCATGCTGGAGGAGGCGCTAGGCGTTCCAGCAACCGTAGACAACGATGTGAATGCCGCAGCCCTCGGCGAAGGTTGGGCGGGAGAGGCGAAGGGCATACGCGATTTTGTCTTTGTCGCGATCGGCACAGGGGTCGGCGCCGGCATTGTGCTAAACGGGAAGTTGTTCCAGGGAATGGGTTGGACGGCGGGAGAGATTGGTTACATGCTAGTTCCGGGGACACCGGAAGAGCCCGTGGAGCGGGGAAAGCCCGGGGCCCTGGAAGGCGTTGTAGGGGGAGAAGGGATTCGGGACTACTGGCAGAGCGCGTGGCGTGCGAAGAAGACCGGTCTGCCGCGGATATTGCACGCAACGGAGATCTTCGACGCGGCGATGCAGGGAGATGAACTCGCGGAGGCGGTACTGCACCGTTCGGCAAAGACGCTGGCTTATGCCATCTACAACATGGCGCTGGTTATTAACTGTCCGCTGTTTGTGCTGGGCGGTGGCGTGGGTATGCACCCTGCCCTGGTGGACGAGACGAGAAGGATTCTTTACGAGCGGGGCACCCGGATTAGGCCCGAGATCGTTTCCAGCACGCTGGGAGCGGACGCGCAGCTGATGGGGGCTGTGCGGTTGGCTCTGGACCTGGTGACTATGGAGTAAGCAACGGTAAGTAGGCGGAATTTCACGCACTCTTTGCAATGACGCAGAAGACGTATGTTGCGACTTTGTGGAAGGGGTGAATATTTTCTATAGGAACTGACGTGGGCGACAAAAGTGTCAGTCGACGTACTTACTAACAGCGTATCGGTGCGGAAGAAAACCAATGCGTTCAACATGAGCAAAATTGGAAAACGGCAACCCCGAACGCGGTCAGCGGCATCAATGCGGACGGCCGGTGTTGGGCAGATGTAGAAGCCAGGGAGGTGTGGGCGCGAACGACCCTGGGTTATGCGCTCTGTTGCAAGGCCTGGGGGATGGAAGAGGAAAGTTATCCTGTGGTGCATGGACCTGTTCTGCGCAATTACAAGAACAGGAATACTGGTTTTGCGGCCAGCGCGTTAGGATGTGACGGGAAACTTTCGCGCCTCCATGTAGATGCGTCCCGCCCTATGGGGGATAAAGAGGATGTTGGCCGTGCGTTGATCCTAAGGACGGCCTAATTCTGATAAGTTGAAGCCTGAGATTCAGGTAGATAGGAGACATTTTGAAGAAAGCACTGATCACGGGTGTGACGGGACAAGACGGAGCTTACCTGGCAGAGTTTCTGCTGCGCAAAGGGTATGAAGTCCACGGCATCAAGCGCCGCTCGTCTTTATTCAATACAGCACGCATCGACCATCTCTATGAAGATCCTCATTATTCCGAGAATCGGTTCTTTCTTCATCATGGCGATCTGACGGATTCGTCGAGCTTGCTTCATATCGTGGAGAAGACCCGTCCGGATGAGATCTACAATCTCGCGGCACAGAGCCACGTGCAGGTGTCCTTCGAAGAGCCTGAGTACACGGCGAACTCGGACGCCATTGGCGTTCTGCGTCTGCTGGAGGCGATCCGCACCCTGGGTCTTGTAGATAAAACAAGGTTTTATCAGGCTTCCACGTCTGAGCTTTACGGCCTGGTGCGCGAGACGCCGCAAACCGAGAAGACTCCTTTCTATCCGCGTTCTCCCTATGGCGTGGCGAAGATGTACGGATACTGGATTACGGTGAACTACCGCGAGTCGTACGGTATTCACGCTTCCAATGGAATTTTGTTCAACCACGAGTCTCCGATCCGTGGTGAAACGTTTGTAACGCGCAAGATCACACGCGGCCTGGCGCGTATCAAGCTGGGAACGGAGAAGCGGCTCTTCCTGGGTAACCTGGATGCGAAGCGCGATTGGGGCCATGCCCGCGATTACGTGGAGATGCAGTGGCTGATGCTGCAGCAGGACACGCCCGATGATTACGTGATCGCGACGGGCGTGCAGTACTCCGTGCGTGAGTTTGTCGAGCGCAGCGCGGCTCTTCTGGGCATGCACCTGACCTGGAAGGGTGAGGGCGTGGATGAGACGGGTACGGATCAGAATGGAAACGTCATCGTCTCGGTCGATCCCCGCTACTTCCGTCCTGCTGAAGTGGAGTCGCTGCTAGGCGACGCCACGAAGGCGCGTGAGAAGCTAGGATGGACGCCGCAAACCTCTTTCGACGATCTCGTGCGAGAGATGGTGGAGTCGGACTTCAAGATCGCAGAGGGTGAGAAACACCTTCGCGAGCGTCCGGATGTGGGCCTGGGGAATTAAGCATGAAGATGCAGTCCGATAGTCGTATTTTTGTGGCCGGGCATCGTGGTCTGGTGGGGTCCTCGCTGGTGCGAGGACTCCAGCGGAAGGGTTTCCAAAACCTTCTTACCCAGACGCACGCCCAACTCGATCTCTCTGACCGAGAGGCCGTGGCAAAATACTTCCAGGAAACGAAGCCGGAGTATGTTTTTCTGGCGGCGGCGAAGGTGGGCGGCATTCTGGCAAATGACACGCTGCCTGCCGACTTCATTCGCGACAATCTCGATATTCAGAACAGCGTCATTGAAGCCAGCTACCAGGCGGGCGTAAAGCGTTTGCTCTTCCTGGGATCGAGCTGCATCTATCCGAAGGCGTGTCCCCAGCCAATCCGCGAGGAATATCTGCTGACCGGACCTCTGGAGCCGACCAACCGGGCGTATGCGCTGGCCAAGATTGCAGGCATTGAAATGTGCTGGGCCTACAACCGCCAGTATGGAACCAAGTATCTGGCGGCGATGCCGTCCAACCTCTACGGTCCGGGCGATAACTTTGACCTGCAGTCGTCGCACGTTCTGCCGGCCCTGATTCGCAAGGCCCATGCAGCCAAGAAGAGCAGAAGCGAGTTTGTGGTCTGGGGCAGTGGAAAGCCGGAGCGTGAGCTGCTTTATTCGGATGACTTGGCAGACGCATGCCTCTATCTGATGAGTGCGGAAGATGCACTCTTCGATACTCTTTTGAAGAGCGATGAACCGCCTCTCATTAACATCGGTGCCGGTTCGGATGTCACCATTCGGGAGCTGGCGGATCTTGTGGCCAAGGTGGTGGGCTTCGAGGGCACAATGACCTTCGATGCTTCGAAGCCAGACGGCACGCCCAAGAAGCTCATGGACAGCACGCGGATGCGTGGGCTGGGATGGGTTCCGAAGGTTGGGCTGGAAGATGGCATCCGCTCGGTGTACGAAATGGTGAAGAACGAGCTCGACTAAACGTTCGCGAACGCGTCTGATACTCAAGCAGGGTTGGGGATGATACCGTCATCTCGAGTCTTTTTTGAACGGAGCCGAGCGACGAATGACGAACCCGATGAAGGCGCGCCTGAGCGCGATGATGTTTCTGGAGTACTTTGTCTGGGGTTCGTGGTACGTCACGCTGGCGACCTGGCTCACGGGATCGCTCCACTTTACCGGTCAGCAGATTGGCCTTGCCGCGGGAACAACGGCGGTCGGAGCGATGATTGCTCCGTTCTTCGTGGGGCTGGTGGCGGACAAGGTCTTTGCGACCGAGCGACTGCTCTCGTGCCTGCACCTGTTGGGCGCGATATTGCTCTTCGTAGGCTCGATCCAGGTCAATTTTGCGCACCTGTATGCCGTGGTGCTTCTGTACTGCCTCTGCTTCATGCCGACACTGGCCCTGACGAACTCGCTGGCCTTCCGCCAGATGAGCGACCCAACGACCGAGTTTGGAGCGATCCGCGTACTTGGTACGGCAGGTTGGATCGTGGCGGGTCTGCTGGTCGGATCGCTCGGGTTGGAGAGCACCGAGCGGCCCATGCAACTGGCGGCGGCCGCCTCCGTGCTGATGGCGTTCTACTGTCTTACCCTTCCCCATACGCCGCCGCTCGCGCGAGGTACGGGCTTCTCCGTGGAGAGCGTCTTTCCGCGTGAGGCGATCGGCCTGCTGAAAGAGCGATCGATGGCGGTCTTTGCACTAACGTCATTTTTCATCTGCATCCCGCTCCAGTTCTATTACGCATTTACGAATCTGTTTTTGAACGAAGCTGGTGTGCAGAACGCCGCAGGCAAGATGACGGGCGGGCAGGTTTCTGAACTGCTCTGCATGGTGCTTCTGCCGTGGTTCTTCCGTCGCCTGGGAGTGAAGTACATGCTGGCTGCCGGGATCTCGGCGTGGGCGTTGCGGTATGTCTTCTTTGCCCTGGGCGGCGTGGATCGCATGCCTCTCCTCTGGCTTGGAATCATTCTGCACGGCATCTGCTACGACTTCTTCTTTGTGACAGGGCAGATTTACATCGACCGCAAGGCGTCCCTGGCGCTGCGTGCAGCGGCACAGGGCCTGATCACCTTCATCACCTACGGCGCCGGGATGTTTGTTGGATCGTGGCTCTCCGGGGCGGTGGTCGAGCACTACACGATCACCGTGGCGGGTGGGGCAGTGATGCATGACTGGCGCTCGATCTGGTTGCTCTCTGCTGGAGCGTCTGCTGTGGTGCTGGTGATCTTCCTGGTAGCGTTTACGGATAAGAGCGTGAAGCACGCGATTCCGACAGGCGAAGACACCCTGGCGCCAGCTACTTTGACGTAGACTTTCGTTCCGGCTTACCGGCCAGCCATACCTCTTCGATCTGAAGGGCGGATCTCTGAGTATCCCAACGGAAGGTGAAGAGATCCGCGCGCTCTCCCGGTAGGAGGCGACCGCGTCCTCCGGCGAAGGCTCCCGGGTTAGTGGTCGCGAGCGGAAGAATCGAGCCAAGCGGAAGGCCGGTTAAGCGGAAGGCTTCTCCAATGCAAAAGATGAGGGGCACGGCTGCGCCTGCGAGGGTGCGTGCGCCTGTCATGGAAAGCCTGCCGTCAGCAGAGAGTTCGACCTGACCGCCGATGGGTGTGTCGTACCTCCCCGGTGGCATTCCGGCGAGGGCGACGGCGTCCGAGACGAGGATGCTTCGCTGCAGACCCTTCGCATGCAGCATGGCGTGAAGGACCTCTGCAGGGAGGTGGTGTCCGTCTGCGATGAAGCTCGCCGACAGGCGATCATCGGCCAGTTGAGGCCAGAGGGGATTCACGTGGCGGTCCAGTTGGAGCGCGATCCCGTTGCCGAGATGGGTGGAGAGGCGCGCGCCTGCGTCGACGGCTCCACGAATCTGCGAGGAGGATGCGTGGGTGTGGCCGATGGAGACATGGACGCCGCGTTCGGTGAGGGCGGAGATGTATTCGTCGGAGCCGGGAAAATGAGGCGAGAGCGTCACGAGGCCGACGAGGCCTTCGCAGGCGGCCTGCCAGCGGTCGAACTCGGCGATGGATGGCGGGCGGACATGCTCCAGGGGATGGGCGCCACGGTATCCATCGAGCGGAGAGATATGCGGGCCTTCGACGTGGACGAAGGGGATGCAGGCAAGTGCGGTGGCGTCGGAGCGTCGCGCTTCTGCGATCGTTGCGAGTCCCCGAAGGATCTCCGGTTCTGAAGCCGTGATGAGCGTGGGAGCGAAGGTGGTGACGCCTGTGGCCAGGAGTTCGCGGGTCAGGCTCGAGACTGTGGCAGTGGAGAGGTCGGGGCTATTGAGGTCGAAGCCGCGATAGCCGTTTACCTGTAGATCCACGAGGCCTGCAGAGAGATAGACGTCCCCCTCTCCATTCGATTCGGCGACGGCTGTGATCAGGCCGTCCCACACCGTGACGGTAATTCCGTTGCCAGTGAGCGGATCGCGTCCCGTGATGCTGGTCTCACCCGTGCTGTCTTTAAGCATGTTTCATGATGTCACGATGCCGGGCGGTGCACGTCTGCGCTATAAGAAGAAGTATCCATATCAGTTCTGCGCACGATCCGTACAGGGATTTGAGGAGAAGTATGTCGATTGAGAACGTCCTGAGCGTCGACAGCGAGCTGCTGCGTCCAATCAGCCAAACGCTGGATCTCCTCGCACGGGGAGCTGTTACGAGTCGAAGCCTGGTGGACGGTTGCCTGCGAGCCATCGCCGATCCGGAGGGCGAGGGAGCGCGCACGTTTACGCGGGTGTACGCCAACTCCGCGCGCGGGACGGCTGAAGAGATCGATCTGCGAAGAAGCGTGGGAGAGGCGTGCGGCTCCCTGGCTGGTCTGCCGATCTCGATCAAGGACCTCTTCGATGTTGCGGGGGAGACGACGCTCTCCGGATCAACCGTGCTCGCGGATGCTGCCTGCGCAACAGTGGATTCGACGGTGGTGAGCCGTCTGCGCCGCGCGGGAGCGGTGCTAATCGGTCGGACCAACATGACGGAGTTTGCTTACTCCGGCTTAGGTCTGAATCCGCACTATGGGACGCCGAAGAATCCCTACGACCGTGCGACGGGACGCATCCCCGGAGGTTCGTCTTCGGGCGCTGCGGTTTCGGTCAGCGATGGCATGGCTGCGGCGGCGGTCGGTTCGGATACGGGCGGGTCGATTCGGATTCCCGCTGCTCTCTGCGGTCTTACGGGATTCAAACCGACGGCGCGCCGTGTGTCGATGGAGGGTGTGTTACCACTCTCCCCCACGTTGGATTCGATTGGTGTGATTGCGCCAACTGTGGCATGCTGCGCGCTGGTGGACGCAGTTCTTGCGGACGATGCCGTCACACCTCTGCCGCCGCGAACGCTCTCGGGCATGCGCTTCGGCGTTCTGCAGGGATACATTCTGGATGGCATGGAAGAGGCCGTTGCGCTCGCTTTTCAGGCCGCACTCTCGGCGCTATCCAAAGCGGGCGCGAAAGTTGAGGATCTTCACTTCGAATCACTGGACAGGATCCCGTGGGCCAACCAGTTTGCTGCTCCTGAGGCGTTTGCATGGCATCGAGCTCTCCTGGCGATGCATGGCGAACGATACGATCCGCATGTGGCCATCCGTATACGGCATGGCGCGGGGGTGTATGCGTGCGACTATCTTGATCTCTTCACGCTGCGTGCCGAGATGCTTCGCGAAGCCGCGCGGACGTTCGAGGGATTCGATGCCATTCTGCTTCCCACTGTGCCGTGCATCGCGCCTGCGATTGCAACCTTGGAGGCGAGCGATGACGCGTACTTCGATGCGAACGGCGCCGTGCTGCGGAACCCGAGTCTCTTCAACTACCTCGACGGCTGCGCGCTTTCCATTCCATGCCACCGTCCGGGCGAGGCTCCCGTGGGCCTGATGGTGGCCGGTCTGGGAAATTGGGACAAGAGGATTCTTAGCGTTGGCGCGACGATTGAAGCAACGCTCCTGCAGCAGGGCTGTGTGATCTTTTCCTAATCAAGAACGAAAAAATAATTAGAAAAATATCGAACCGGAGCTATCTTGATTTGATTTACTCCGTCTAGAAGGAACCTCCGTAAGTAAAACCACGTACAAGCCCTGAAGGCAGTACGTATCGATCAGGCTGCACCGACAACCGCTGTGTACTTTTCGGGCCATGTGCTTCAAGCGAAATAAGCTGTGGCAACAGAAGGTCATCGATGTTTTCAGGAGAAGATTTATGAAGAAGCTGTTGCTTTGGCTGGTCGCCCTTGTTTCGTTTTCCGCCGGAGCACTGCAAGCTCAGGATGTGGTGGGGACTTGGCAAGGAACACTGCAGGCAGATAAAGATCTGAGGATCGTGGTCAAGGTTTCAAAGACGGATGCCGGTGCCTTGAAGACGGTCAATTACAGCATCGACCAGGGCGGTCAACCAATGAATGCGACCACCTCTTCGCTGCAGGGGGCGACTTTCAAGTTTACGATCACCGGGATCAATGGCTCGTACGAAGGAAAGGTAAGCGCTGATGGAAAGACCATCACCGGAACCTGGACCCAGGGCAAGCCTTTACCCCTGGTGCTCACGCGCGTAACCCCTGAGACGGCATGGGCCATTCCTGAGCCTCCACCGCCGCCGAAGATGATGGCCGCGAATGCATCGCCCACCTTCGATGTCGCAACGATCAAGCCGAGCGACCCGGAGAAGCAGGGCCACGGCATCCGTGTGAATGGGCGTAACTTCGCCACGTTGAACACCACGCTCGCCGACTTGATCGAGTTCTCCTATGGTGTTCATCTTCGCCAGATCGTAGGCGCCCCGGAGTGGATAGACAAAGACAAGTACGACATTTCCGCTGTGCCCGACGGCGAGGGTGCACCCAATGACAAGCAGTGGAAGGGCATGATTCAGAAACTGCTTGCGGATCGTTTCAAGTTGAAGTTTCACCACGACAAAAAAGAGCTTTCCGCTTATTCCTTGACCGTCGGCAAGACGCCGCTGAAGATCGCAAAAAGTGAGAGCAATGGACCTCTCCCCGGCCTCTTCTTTCATCCCGTAACGGGTGGTCTTATGCTGACGACCCGCAATGCCAAGATGGAAGACTTCACCGGACTTCTTCAGGCAGTTGTGCTGGATCGGCCTGTTGTCGATCACACAGCGATCGATGGCCGGTACGACTTCGACCTCAGCTTTGCTCCCGATGATTCGCAGTTCAAGGGACGCTTTCGCAATGCTGCCGCCACGGAGAATCCGTTGCCCGGACTCTTCACTGCGATGCAGGAGCAGCTTGGGCTGAAGCTCGATCCCGTCAAGACTCCCGTCGATGTGTTGATGATCGACCGCGCAGAAAAGCCAACCGATAACTAACTCGCATGACGCCCAGGACCCAATATCTCAGACGCTTACGATCTCTCTGTCTCGTCGCCTGCCTCGCCGTGCTGGCGAGCCGCGCTGTGGCGGCGGAGTATCGCGGGCAGGTCGTCTACGGAGGCCTGCCTGTACCGGGTGCCACGGTTACGGTGGTCCAGGCGGGAAAGACGTTCACCACGGTTACGGACGATCAGGGGGCTTACTCATTTCCTGATCTCGGCGACGGCGCGGGCAAGTTGAAGGTGGAGATGCTCTGCTTCTCGCCCCTCGAAGAGACGATCACGATTGCCGCAGGAACACCGGCAGCGAAGTGGGAGTTGAAGCTGCTCTCCATCGAACAGATCCGCGCGCAGGGAGCCGTGGCGCAGCGTGTGTATGTGGTTCCCGAAGCACCCGGAGCCGAAAAGCCAAAGACGACAGCGCAGGGCACACCGGAGGTCACGCTTCCTCCACCTCCACCAGACGATGCTTCGCAGCGCGCCGCGGACGGTCTATTGATCAACGGCAGTTCGAACAACGCGGCGACCTCGGCGTACTCGCTCTCGCAGGCCTTCGGGAACCGAAGGAACGGGAACAAGGGACTGTATAACGGCGGCGTCAGTTTTATCCTGGATAACTCGACCTTCGACGCGCGACCGTACTCGCTCAGCGGGTTGGAGGTTCCGAAGCCTGCCTACAATCTGGTGACGTTTGGATTTACCTTTGGCGGACCGATCCGGATCCCACATCTGATCCGCAATGGGCCGAACTTCTTCATAGCCTACGAGTCCACGCGCAACAACAACTCCATCACGCAGTCTGCACTTGTGCCAACCCAGGCCCAACGCAACGGCGACCTCTCCGGGCAGACCGCGCCGATTATCAATCCCAGTACGGGCCAGCCATTCGCGAACAACCAGATTCCCCTCAATCCACAGGCGCAGGCGCTCCTCAATCTCTACCCGCTGCCCAATCTCGCCGGGAACACGCGCTACAACTTCCAGATCCCCCTTCTGAACAGCGCGCACATCGACGCGATGCAGACGCGGCTGGACAAATCGATAGGACGCAGGGACCAGATCTACGGGCGTTTTGCGTTTCAATCTTCGCGCAGTGGAAGCGCAAACTTTTTTGGCTTCAACGACACGACCAATACTCTCGGCTTAAATACGAGCATCAACTGGTCGCATCGATTCAATCCGCGCACGGCGATCCTTGTCGGCTACCAGTTCAGCCGTCTCTCCAGCACGGTGACTCCCTTCTGGAAAGACCGCGCGAACATCTCCGGACAGGCTGGGATTACGGGGAACAATCAGGATCCGACGAACTGGGGTCCGCCAACCCTAAGCTTCGTTAGCTTCAGCAATTTGACCGACGTGCAAAGCTCCTTCAATCGCAACCGCACCGATGGCGTCTCGCTTTCGGCAACGTGGAACCGTTCGCCGCATAACGTCACAGTGGGCATGGACTATCGCAGGCAACAGTTCAACGACCTCTTTCAGCAAGACCCGCGCGGAACGTTTTCTTTCACCGGTGCGGCGACGCAGGGGACGGCTGCGGGCAGCGGTTCGGACTTCGCTGACTTCCTGATCGGCGTTCCCGATGCAAGCTCTATCGCCTTCGGCAATGCCGACAAGTATCTTCGCCAGAATGTCTACGATGTGTACCTCACCGACGACTGGCGCGTTAACTCGCAGTTCACGGCAAACATCGGTATGCGCTGGGAGTATGGATCGCCCATGACCGAACTGAAAGATCGTCTGGTGAATCTCGACCTTGCTCCTGGTTTTACAGCGCAATCTCCAGTCCTTGCAAGTGATCCTGTCGGGCCGCGTACGAACCAGCATTATCCAAACTCTCTGATACGACCTGACCGCCGCAGCTTCGAGCCGCGCATCGCCATGTCATGGCGACCGATTGCTGGGTCGTCGATGGTGGTGCGTGCCGGTTACGGCGTCTACAGCGACACCTCCGTTTACCAGGCGACGACCTTGCGGATGGCGCAGCAGGCGCCGCTCTCAAAGAGCTTGAGCGTATCGAACAGCGCGGCGTGTCCGTTGACGCTGGCGAGCGGTTTCAATGCGTGCAGTTCTACCACGCAGAATACGTTTGCAGTGGATCCGAATTTCCGTGTGGGCTATGCGCAGGTGTGGCAGCTTGCGGTGCAAAGAGATCTTCCCGCCGCTCTGCAGATGACCGCCACGTATCTCGGCATCAAGGGAACGCGCGGCGTGCAGCAGTTTCTGCCAAACACCTATCCCGTCGGTGGGGAGAACCCCTGCCCCTCCTGCCCAATCGGCTTCACCTATCGCACGTCCAACGGGAACTCGACGCGGGAGTCCGGACAGCTTCAGCTTCGGCGCAGGCTGCGGAGCGGATTTACCGCTTCATTGCAGTATGTCTATTCGAAGTCGATTGATAACGACTCGCAACTCGGAGGGCAGGGAGCCACGCTTACCTCGAGCACGAGTACGCAGATTACGCAGGGTGTGACCGCGCAGAACTGGCGCGACCTTCGTGCAGAGCGCGGTCTTTCTACCTTCGACCAGCGGCACCTTCTTACGTTTTCCGCGCAGTACACCTCGGGTATGGGAAGTGGCGGCGGCACATTGATGAAGGGATGGCACGGCACTCTGTTAAAGGAGTGGACGATGCTCACGTCGATCACTGCGGGCACGGGTCTGCCGCAGACACCGATCATCCCTTCGGCGGTGCCCGGCACCGGAGTCACTGGAACGATTCGTGCAAACCCCACGGGAGCCTCTATCTACGCGGCGCCAGCCGGCCTCTTTCTCAATCCGGCTGCATTCACTTCGCCTGCGGCGGGTCAGTGGGGCAGTGCCAGTAGAGGGTCGATCACAGGACCGCACCAGTTCACGTTGAACGCGTCGGCGGCGCGCACCTTCCGTCTGACGAACCGCTTCAACCTGGACCTGCACATCGATGCGACGAACCTGTTGAACCACGTCAACTTCACAAGCTGGAACACCATCGTGACCAGCACGCAGTACGGTCTGCCGGTGGCCGCGAACGCCATGCGTAGCCTGCAGACCACACTGAGGCTGAGGTTTTGAGTATGCGCTTACGACAACTCATACCGGCTCTCTTCCTGGCGCTCGCGCCTGCGCTCCCCGCGCAGGTGGTCGGGGGGAATCAGCCCACGGGAAACAACGGAACATACACGATGACCGTGCGGTCGCAGCTTGTGATCGAAGCCGTAACGGTGAAAGACAAAAAAGGAAACCCCATCTCCAATCTGACGACGAAGGATTTCACACTTACAGAAGATGGCGTGCCGCAGACGATTCGTTTCGTCGAACACCAGACGCTTCCTTCCGCAGCCGACGCAAGGCCCATCGCTCCTCCTTCGCAGGAGAACGTCAAGATCTTCAACAAGCTTGCGCTCAGTCAGATCGCGACGGACAAGACTGGCAACGTCCGTTACAAGGACCGCCGTCTGCTGGCGCTCTACTTCGATATGTCTGCGATGCCGCCGCCGGACCAGCTGCGCGCACTGGCTGCCGCCGAGAAGTTTGTGCGAACGCAGATGACGGATGTCGACCTCGTTGCCATCCTTCGCTACACCGGCGGCGCAGTGAATGTGTTGCAGGACTTTACCGCTGATCGTCCCCGTATTCTGAGTATCCTGCAGACGATGGTCGTAGGCGAAGGGCAGGGCATGGACGAGTCGACGAGTGCCGACTCGGACGCAGCGGATGTCGGCGCGGCCTTCGGACAGGACGATAGTGAGTTCAACATCTTCAACACCGACCGCCAACTCTCCGCTCTGCAAACAGCTGCGAAGATGCTCGGCCAACTCAGCGAAAAGAAGTCGCTCCTATACTTCGCCAGCGGTCTTCGCCTGAATGGAACAAACAATCAGGCGCAGCTTCACGCCACGATCGACGCTGCAATTCGTGCGGGCGTCTCCTTCTGGCCCATCGATGCGCGTGGCCTTGTGGCGGAGGCGCCTTTCGGTGACGCAACGCAAGGCTCGCCCGGTGGTACGAGCATGTACAACGGCGTGGCAGCTTCCGCCGCAACTTCACGCTTCCAGCAGTCGCAGGACACGCTTTTTGCACTGGCAGGCGATACCGGAGGCAAAGCGCTCTTCGACAACAACGATCTTTCTTTGGGCATCGTGAAGGCGCAGCAGAGTGTCAGCAGTTACTACATCCTCGGGTATTACACGACGAATCCAAACCTCGATGGGCATTTCCGCCGTATCAAGATCACGATGACCCCGGAGATCGCGGCCGATCTCGAATATCGGCAGGGCTACTTCGCAGGCAAGGAGTTTGCCAAATTCAATGCGACGGATAAAGAACGTCAGCTTGAAGACGCACTGATGCTCGGCGACCCGATTACAGAGCTCACCATCGCCATGGAGATCAACTATTTCCAACTGAATCGTGCGGAGTATTTTGTTCCGCTGGCGGTGAAGATACCGGGGCGAGAACTCTCGCTGGCCAAGCAGCACGGCGCGGAGCATACGCTCATCGACTTCGTCGGAGAGATCAAGGACAACTACGGCAATACGACCGTTACGAATCTGCGCGATAACGTGAACATCAAACTCACCGACGCGACGGCTGCAGAGCTTGCCAAGCGCCCCATCGAATACGACGCGGGCTTCACGGTTCTACCAGGAAAGTACACGATCAAGTTCCTTGCGCGCGACGATGAGACGGGGCGCATCGGAACCTATCAGACGACCTTCACGATCCCGAATCTCAATAAAGAAGACAAGCACGTTCCCACCAGTTCAGTCGTCTTAAGCAGTCAGCGCGTCGACCCGAAAGATGCGCTGTACAACGCCGCGAAGGGGAAAGATCTGGCGAAGGAGTCGGCGGTGAATCCGCTGGTGCAGAATGGGCAGAAGCTTATCCCCAGCGTGACCAGGGTCTTCAGCAGAAGCCGCGATATGTACGTCTATCTGCAGGCGTACGAGCAGGGGTCGGAGAGCGCCGCGCCGCTGGTTTCTTTTGTGACACTGCTTCAGGGGAAGAATAAGGCCTTTGAATCGCGACCGATCGAAGCTCCGCGTGCGGTCGACGCACATCTGCAAAAGATCCCGCTCAACTTCACGCTCGATCTCAAAACCCTTCCGCCGGGCGAGTACATATGCCAGGTGACCGTATTGGATACGGCGAGCCAGAAGGCTTCTTTCTGGCAGGCTCCTATTCTCCTTGTACCTTGAGTGACGATAGTGCGACAGGCGATGCCACCGCAACAGAATGTGTGCAGAAACGACTTTATGCAAAAGAATGTAGGATCTACTCTAGAGAATCGTCCTGCTCATCCATTGAGGGGTGGAGACGAGCTTCCTGAAGCGGTAGACTCCGGAGCAGCGGCAGAATTTTCCGGCAGAGTCATGCTGGAGGCAGAGCCTTTCCGCCCGAGGAGATAGCATGCCGGTTGAGAAGCAAGCGGAGAAAGCACAGACTGCAATTCGTGCCGCTTTCCTGAATCACCTGACGCATACCATTGGGCGTTCCCTGGAAAGCTCCACACCACTGGAGCAATATCATGCGCTGGCGCACACGGTGCGTGACCTGGTGATGGAAAATTGGATCGCAACGGTCAACAGCTATAAAGATCGCGATCTTCGCATCGTCTCCTATCTCTCGGCGGAGTTTCTGCTTGGACCGCATCTTCCGAATAATTTACAGAATCTTGGTCTCACGCAGGACTGCACCGAAGCGTTGCGTACGCTTGGGTTGAACCTCTCCGAGATCGTGCTCTGGGAACCGGAACCGGGCCTGGGAAACGGTGGCCTCGGGCGTCTCGCGGCATGTTTTATGGACTCGCTCGCAACCTTGCAAGTGCCGGCGATTGGCTACGGCATTCGTTATGAATTTGGTATGTTCCACCAGGAGATTCGCGACGGCTGGCAGGTCGAACGCACGGATAAGTGGCTGCAGTTCGGTAATCCATGGGAGATCCCTGCTTCGGACGCATGTTTTCCTGTCGGCTATGGGGGAACAGTGGAGATGACCACAGACGCGTCGGGCCGTCTGCGTCCCCTATGGAAGCCCGCACAGTGTGTGAGGGGAGTACCGTACGACACGCCAATCTCCGGCTATCAGACGACAACGGTGAATCGTCTCCGTCTGTGGAAGGCGGAGGCGATTGAGTCGTTTGATTTTCAGGCCTTCGATACGGGCGACTACATGGGCGCTGTACGCGAAAAGCTCGTCTCGGAGACGATCACCAAGGTGCTGTATCCGAGCGACGACACACCGGAGGGCAAACGTCTTCGCCTCCAGCAACAGTACTTCTTCGTCGCCTGTTCCTTGCAGGACATGATCCGTATCCATGGCATTCGCCAGCGACCGCTCAAGGAGTTTCATCTCAAGTGGTCGGTGCAGTTGAACGATACCCATCCATCTATCGGCATCGCGGAACTGATGCGTCTTCTGATGGACGTGCACGACTTCGGTTGGGATGATGCGTGGGAGATTACCCAGCACACCTTTGGTTATACAAACCACACTCTGTTGCCGGAGGCGTTGGAGCGCTGGTCGCTGCCGCTGTTTGCGGAGTTGCTCCCTCGTCATCTGCAGATCATCTTTGAGATCAACCAACGCTTCCTCGACGAGATGCGGCAGCGATTTCCCAACGACGACGAAAAGATGCGGCGCATGTCCTTGATCGGTGAAGACGGAGAGCGGTCAGTCCGCATGGCCAATCTTGCGGTCGTTGGCAGCAAGGCTGTGAATGGCGTGGCGGAGCTGCATACACAACTTCTTGAAGAAGAGACACTGCATGATTTTTACGAAGCCTTTCCAAAGCGTTTCAGCAACAAGACGAACGGCGTCACGCCGCGGCGTTGGCTCATGCTCTGCGATCCCGCACTCTCTGGCCTGATCAACGAGTCCATCGGAACGAAGTGGCACACGGAGCTCGACGAACTGCGCGGCCTGGAGATGTTTGTAGACGACAAGGGCTTCCTCGATCGCTGGGAGAAGACGCAGCATGCAAGGAAGGCGGAACTGGCCAAGTACATCCAGAGCACCACTGGCATCTCGGTCGATCCAGCGTCGATGTTCGACGCGCAGGTCAAACGGATTCATGAGTACAAGCGGCAGCACCTGAATGCGTTGCATATTCTCAGCCTCTACTGCCAGATCAAGGCGCAACCTGGTCTCACCATGACGCCGCGCACGTTCCTCTTTGGTGGAAAGGCCGCGCCTTCGTACAAGATGGCGAAGCTCATCATCAAGTTGATTCACAGCGTGGCGGATGTGGTGAACAATGACCCTGATGTGCGTGGCCAGTTGAAGGTAGTTTTTTTGCCAGACTACAGCGTCTCGCTCGGGCAGCGCGTGTATCCCGCAGCGGATCTTGCGGAGCAGATCTCTACGGCGGGCAAAGAGGCTTCGGGTACGGGATGTATGAAGTTCCAGATGAACGGAGCGGTGACCATTGGCACACTGGACGGTGCCAATATAGAGATCCGCAAAGAAGCAGGTGAAGAAAACTTCTTTCTCTTCGGTCTCACCGCCCCGCAGGTCGGCGAGCTTCAGCGTAGTGGATATCGGCCGCGTGACTTCTATGAACGCAATCCCCTGTTGCGCGAAGTGATCGACGGGTTGCAGGCCGGACGCTTCAGCAAGGGCGGCAGCTCGCTCTTTGCTCCGCTGGTGGCTGATCTGTTGGATCGCGACAGCTACATGCTGCTCGCGGACTTTGATTCTTACTCTACGGTTCAGCAAGAGGTTGGGCGTGCCTATGGCTATTCGCTTCGCTGGGGACGCATGTCCATTTTAAATACTGCGCGCTCAGGCAAGTTCTCTTCCGACCGCACTATGCGGGAGTACTGTAGAGACATCTGGGACGTTCCCGTGATGTCCCGCGCTTAGAACCCCCGAACGCACTAAGAGATCTCAAGGAGACACTCCGGATGGCACCCCTCGTAGATAACGGCACGACGTTGAATCCTGAAGAACTGCGCAAAATGAACGCCTATTGGAGAGCCTGTAACTATCTCTCTGCGGGCATGATCTATCTTCGTGCGAACCCCCTGCTCAGGGAGCCTCTCAAACCGGAACATATCAAGAACCGCCTACTTGGACACTGGGGCTCCGATCCGGGGCAGTCGTTCACATGGGTTCATCTCAATCGGCTCATCAAGAAGTATGACCTCAACCTTATCTACGTCTCCGGTCCAGGGCACGGCGCACCGGCGACGCTGGCCAACAGTTATCTGGAGGGTCACTACTCGGAGATCTATCCCGACCGCAGCCAGAACGAAGCAGGCATGCTGCAGTTCTTCCGGCAGTTCTCTTTTCCCGGAGGCATCGGCAGCCACTGCACGCCAGAGACTCCAGGCTCGATTCATGAGGGCGGAGAGCTCGGGTATAGCCTCTCACATGGCTTCGGCGCAGCATTCGATAACCCTGACCTGATTGTGACCGTGGTGGTGGGCGATGGTGAAGCCGAAACCGGTCCGCTCGCGACCTCGTGGCACTCCAATAAGTTTCTCAATCCGATTCGCGATGGAGCCGTGCTTCCGATTCTTCATCTCAACGGCTACAAGATCGCGAATCCGACGATCCTTGCACGCATTTCGCACGAGGAGTTGGAATCGCTCTTCCGCGGCTACGGCTACACGCCATACTTCGTCGAAGGCGAAGATCCGGAGACGATGCACCAGAAGATGGCTGCGACGCTGGAGCATTGCGTTCTGGAGATTCGCGCGATCCAGGAGAAGGCGCGAAGCACCGGCAACGCGGAGCGTCCACGCTGGCCCATGATTGTGCTTCGCTCTCCCAAGGGGTGGACCGGCCCCAAGGAAATCGGTGGACACAAGGTGGAGAACTTCTGGCGTGCGCATCAGGTGCCCGTACTTGATCCCGTGACCAACAAGACAAGCCTGCACATCGTGGAAGAGTGGATGCGCAGCTACAAGCCGGAAGAACTCTTCGATGAAACCGGCAAGCTCATCCCTGAGCTGCAGGCGATGGCGCCGGTCGGACCCCGCCGCATCACGGCGAATCCCCACGCGAACGGTGGTCTGCTGCGCAAATCGCTCGATCTTCCGCGCTTCGAAGACTATGGGGTCAAGATCTCACACCACGCGAAGACGATGGAGTCGCCGACTGCCGTACTGGCGACCTTCCTGCGCGATGTGATGAAGAAGAACATGACGAGCTTCCGCGTCTTCGGTCCGGATGAGACGGCGTCGAACAAGCTCGACGGAATCTACGCCGCTTCCAAGAAGACGTGGCTCGCGGATTATTTTCCGGAAGATGCGGACGGAACCGAGATCGCTCCCGACGGCCGAGTGATGGAGATGCTCAGCGAGCACACGCTGGAGGGTTGGTTCGAGGGTTACGTCCTTACCGGACGCCACGGTCTTCTTTCTACCTACGAAGCCTTCGTGCATGTGATCGATTCCATGTTCAACCAGCATGCGAAATGGTTGGAGAAGGCGAAGAATGAACTCAGTTGGCGAGCTCCTATACCGTCGATCAACATTCTCATCACATCGCTCGTATGGAGGCAGGATCATAATGGCTTCACGCATCAGGACCCTGGCTTTCTCGACGTGGTCACGAACAAGAGCCCGGACGTTGTGCGCATCTATCTTCCGCCCGATGCCAACTGCCTGCTGAGCGTGGCGGACCACTGCCTGCGTTCGCGCGATTACATCAATGTCATTGTCGCGGACAAGCAGCCTCATCTCGTCTTCCTCGATATGGATGCAGCAGTCAACCATTGCACCAAGGGCATCGGCATCTGGGACTGGGCCAGCACAGATGATTGTGTGGAACCCGACGTCGTGATGGCCTGTGCAGGCGATATCGCCACCATGGAAGCCCTGGCTGCCGTGGCGATCCTCAAGGAGAAGTTCCCCGATCTGAAGATTCGCTTCGTCAACGTGGTCGATCTCTTCCGCCTGATGCCGATCGAAGAACATCCACACGGACTTTCGCAGAGAGACTTCGATTCACTCTTTACGAAGGACAAGCCGGTCATCTTCAACTTCCATAGTTACGCTTCCCTTATTCATAAGCTCGCGTACCGGCGAACGAACCACGCCAACTTCCATGTACGTGGATACAAGGAGAAGGGGAATATCAACACACCCTTCGAGCTTGCGATCATCAATCAGGTGGATCGCTTCGATCTCTGCATCGACGTGATCGATCGCGTTCCACGCCTGCAGACAACGGGTGCGCATGTCAAAGACTGGCTGAAGAACGAGATCATCGACAGCCTGAACTACGCGCACGCTGAGGGCATCGACAAGCCGGAGATCCGCGACTGGACATGGCCCGAGTAGGCATGGCGATCCCGGCGAACGCGCAGACGGTTCTTGTCCTCAACAGCGGATCTTCCTCTCTCAAGTTCGGCGTCTTTCGCCGTGGCGATGAGGATGAAGGTCTCCTCCTTGAGGGCAGTGCGGAAGGCATCGGACGAGAGAACGGGAGCTTGAAGATCCGCTCTGCGGATGGGAAAGTTTTGCTCTCTCAGGAGCACCTGTTGGAGTCGCAACAAGAGGCTCTCCAGAAGCTTGCGTCCTCACTCGCTGAGCACTTGAAAGAAGCGCCCGCGGCGGTCGGCCATCGCGTCGTACATGGCGGTCCGCATCTCCGGGAACATCAGTTGCTGACACCCGATGTGCTGCAGCAGCTTGAGGCAGCGGTGCACTTTGCGCCGCTGCATATTCCGCAGGCAGTCGCGCTCATCAAACAAGCGCAGGCGATCTTTCCTGATTGCCCTCACTTTGCCTGTTTCGACAATGCGTTTCACCGCACCATGCCCGAGGTTGCGGCGCATCTGCCTTTGCCTGCGCGCTACTTTGAGCAGGGCGTAATCCATTACGGCTTCCACGGCATCTCGTATGAATCCATCGTCCATCGCCTCGGAGATGCGCTCCCCCGGCGCGCCATCTTTGCGCACCTGGGAAGCGGTTCCAGCGTGGCTGCGGTGCTCGACGGCAAGTCCATTGATACCTCTATGGGTCTGACGCCAACAGGTGGCGTGATCATGGGGACGCGTACGGGCGATCTCGACCCCGGCGTACTTCTCTATCTGATGCGGTCTGAATCGATGGACGCGGATGCTTTGGAGAAGATGCTGAATCGCGAGTGCGGGCTTGCGGGGCTTTCGCATGGCGAAAACGACATGCAGGCGCTTCTGCAGCGTTCGCAGAACGGGGATGCGCCTGCGGAACTCGCCATCTCCGCATTTTCCATCTCGGTGCGGAAGTTCATTGGAGCTTATGCCGCTCTCATGGGTGGGGTCGATCTTCTGGTCTTCACGGGTGGAATCGGCCAGCACAGCGACACGATTCGCAAACGGATCTGCGACAATCTTCAGTTTCTTGACTTGGACGCAGCGAGCGAAAAGATCAAGGTAATGCCGACGGAAGAAGAGCGCCAGATTGCGCGGCACTGCCGCCAACTTCTGGCTTCGCAGTAGTAAATTTTTTTCGACGAGACGACAGTATCCTGCGGCCGGATTCAATTCATGTCGTCGGTAGACGACATTGTCGGAAATTTGCAAAATAGTTGTCCCATCGTGATCGCTTCATCGTTTAATGCGGTGGCAATCCTCTTGCCGTTTTCATGGCCCTGAAATTTCAGCGGAGAATCCAAATGGGAACCTCACCTCGGCTTCGGCATATGCGTGCGGCGGACCACGCGCTTCCATATCGCGTCATCTTCGAAGAGCTATTCGCCATCGGCAAAGACGATCCAAACCTCCAGGACCAGAGGATCGTCAATTTAGCGAAGCAGGCCTTTGCTCCTTCGTATCAGACGTCGGGTAAATATGGTGCGGCGCAACCAGGCACGACCACAGATCCGCAGCCGGAAATGACAGCGGAGGAGGCCGAGCGGCTACTCTTCGACCGCATCGCAGAGGTGGAACACAAGTACGAGGAACTGGCGGACAGTAAACGGAAGCGTGAATATAAAACATCCGCGGAAGCGGAGTTGAGCAGGCTGGAGACCCCACTCCTGGATCTCCTCCATCGCATTCCTCGCTCTTCGCTTTGCCTCTCCGGTGGCGGAATCAGAAGCGCTGCTTACTCCCTTGGCGTCCTTCAGGCACTCGCACGGTTTCGCAGCGGTGGTTCCGGACCGAGTTACAAAGATCCCGAGAAGCCTTCGGTGCTGGAGCAGTTCGATTATCTTTCGACCGTCTCAGGCGGCGGCTATATCGGAAGCTGGCTCACCGCCTGGACGCAGAGGGTGTATCAGGCCTCCGTCGACGCGAAAACGCCGATCTCTGCCGGAGCTGCATTTCATGCGGTCACGCGGGGTGTCGCTGGCGATGTGGAACATACATCGGGCGACCCCGCTCGAAGACCGATTCGACACCTGCGCGAATACACAAGCTTTCTCGCACCCAAGCTGGGATTGACGCTCGACACCTGGACGCTTGCGGCACTCGTCCTGCGCAATCTGCTGGTGAACTGGATCATGATTGTCCCGATCATCCTCGCGCTCGTGGCCGGGTTGCAGATGGTGCATTATGGAGTCTTCGATCTCGCCGATTTCATGTTCCGTCACCAGAGCGTCTGGTGGTGGATCGCGGCGGGTGTCCTTTACACACTTGCCGGGATCACTGCCGGGCGAAGGATGCCTTCGTGCCCGCCAGCAGACCGCATGCCCAAATCGGATGGCGTCCTTCCCGTTCTTCTCCTCTTCATTTTTCCATTGGTCTTCGCAAGCCTCTTTGTTTGCGTGTTCTGGGCCAATTTAGGGATCGGTTGGATCGCTGCGCGAGAGGTGCTGCTGCAACGTCTGACGCTGGCCTCGTTCGTCACCTTGGGCAGCGTTCCAATAACACGCCTCATTCGCGGTCGAAAGGTGATCGAACAGGAACACTCGTCGGCGGGGTATCTCTTTGCAGGCCTGGGAGCAGCGCTGTTTACCGGCGTCCTGCTGGCGTGCATCGTGTACACGGTGGGTCTGGTGTTCGATGCCCCATACAGCCAGGGACCTCCGGCCGATCTCCACGGGTCGCTGGCTTACACGCACGTCACTGCTCTCTGGCACGAGCTGAGCCTTCCTTCACCGCCACCGCAGGCGATGGGGATCGGAAAGATCCTTGATCGCAACAGCCTTCCTGCGCATGCCTTCGCCGTCCTTGGATTTCCTTTGATCTGGTTGTTCCTCATCGCCGCCTCGGCGTTGTTCTCCGGCCTGTTGGGGATCTTCGAAGAGGATGTGGACCGTGAGTGGTGGGCGCGCGCGGGCGGCCTGATGATGGCGGTACTGATGGTCTGGATTGTGGGTGAGGGCCTGGTGATCCTGGCTCCTCAACTCACACATGCTGCTTCGAAGACGGTCACCGGGCTGGTAGCGCTTACGGCGGGCCTTTTCGGTGCTCTCGGCGGTGCAAGCACTGCAGGTGGTCTAGGTGCGGCTGCAGCGAAGAGCGCAAACGTCAATAAGCTGGGCCGCGTTTTGAACAAATATGGTTTGCTTGTACCGATGGTGTGTGGTCTGGCCCTGCTGGTCTTTGCTGTTCTGATCGCAAACCTTGAGCAGTGGATTGCGGATCATTATCCAACACATGCGCCGTCTACGGTTCATCTTGTCATCTTCGTCGCCGCTGCAGCCATCAGTCTTTTCGCGAACTGGGCCATCAACATCAACATCTTCTCGTTGCACGGAATGTATCGCATGCGGCTGATGCGAGCGTTTCTTGGAGCCTCGAATACGCAGCGCGTTCCAAACCCCTTCACCGGCTTTGATGACAGGGATACCGTCTACGAACACAAGATCGTCACTGGCCCGGGCATGCCTCTGCATCTCATCAACACCACCGTCAACCTGCTGGGCACGAACAATCTCGCATGGCGGCAGCGAAAAGCGGAAGGCTTCACCATCAGCCCGCTGCACTGCGGTGGGTGGCGCCTGGGATATGCCAAGACAGAGATCTACGGTCGCAAGGGAGGTCTGTCGTTGAGCACAGCCATGGCGATCAGCGGTGCCGCATTCAATCCAAATATGGGCTACCATTCGTCCCCTCTGGTAACCCTCGTGATGACCTTGTTCAACGTGCGTCTCGGTTGGTGGCTGCCCAATCCCAGGTACCAGATGGGCAAGCTCCAAGCCAGGTTGAGCGGCTGCTCCGAACCAAACCTCACCTCGGCAGAGGGTTACAAGAGTTCTGTGCATCGCAAAGCAGACTATCCGCCGCTGCCCAACAAGTTTCTGGAGAAGAAAGCGCCACGCCTCGCTCTCGGTCCTCTTCTGCGGGAGTCACTCGGTGGAACGGATGACGAAGCACCCTTCATTGAGCTCACGGATGGCGGACACTTTGAAAATCTCGGCTTGTACGAGATGGTGCTGCGTCGTACTCGCTGGATTGTGGTGGTGGACGCGTCCGCCGATCCGAAGTGTCAGCTCGAAGATCTGGGCAACGCGATTCGTAAGGTGGAGATCGATCTCGGCGTGCCAATCGTCTTCGATCGCCAGGGTCTGCGCATGAGAGAAGGCGCCAACAAAGACAATCTGTACTGCGCTATTGCGGACATTCGTTACGACGTGGTCGATCCAGTGGACAGGCCGGTGCGTGGGCAACTGCTCTACATCAAGGCGGGGCTCAACGGAAACGAGCCGCCAGACATCACCCAATATGCGCGCACCCATCATGATTTTCCGCACGAGGCGACGGCGAACCAGTTCTTCAATGAATCTCAGTTTGAGAGCTATCGCCACCTGGGACATCATGCCCTGAGCACGATTCTGACCAAAGGAGGCGGCGCAGCACACACGGCGCCCAGTGCAGGGGATGGCGCGGCGATGACTCTTATCCAGGCCCTGTTTGCCGCTGCCGAAACCTACACGGGAAAGATCGCAGCAAAAAAGAAGCAACCGCCTCAAAACAATCCGCCTACGAGTCAGGGGCCTTGGAATAAAGAGAATGGCACCGACACGCAATATGCCGAGGCGGAATCCTGAGGGCGTTGGATGGATCTAGTGTTTTGAAAACAGAGAGATCTTCGGATTCCACGTAATCTGCAAGCGTCCGCTCGTGTTGTGTTGTGCGCCTGGCAGGTAAGACGGAATCAGAAAGCGTTCGTACTGGGTGAAGACCTGCGTCGACCACTGTGGTGTGAAGGCGTAGGAAGCCGTCATGAAACCATCGGAGATGGTGCTTCCCCCGGGCAGATACTGTAGACCGCCCTTCGTCTGCCGGTAGCCAAATTCGACGCGAGTCTTCGCGGAGAACCAGTAGCCGGATCGTGCCTCCAGAGAGCGGGCATCCCGACCGACCGCGTTGCCCAGGAGGAAGCCCTTATTCGTGTTGCCATCCCAATACTGGTTGTTGATAAAGGATCTTCTGCCGCCCTCATCGTGACTCAGCTCCTCTGAACTTGCGGCTTCGAAGCGCAGATCCATATGGGGCAGGTAGGGTAATCTCGCAAAATAGATACCAGGATGCCAGACAACCCGGCGAGGGGCATCGATGGGACTCAATTCGTCGTCAGCATAAGAGTCGGTATAAATGGTCACATAGTTTCGCAGGCCGGGCACATGAAGGCGAAAGTCGAAGGCACTCTTACGGTCTCCTGGATCGCCTCGGTCTCCATAGCCGAAGTCTCCGGTTCCGCTAGTAGAGTTACTGCTGAAGAGATTGTGCTTCAGGTTTCCCAGCGTCATGGGATGTCCCTCTCCGAAGAGGATGGACCAGCGCGTGAAGCTCACCTCAAAGAGGCGACCCAAATTGAAGTCGACTTTCAGGCCGTTGAAGTAAGGCCTCGCCGGATAATGATGTCCCGATAGCTTCCCGAAGACGGCATCAATGCGATAACTGCCCCACGAAGGTACGAAGGGGAAGGGATGTGGTCGTGTGGCGACGAGACGCAGGTTGTAGGTGGGTTCTGCGTTGCTGGAAAATGATAGCGGTCCCATGGTCGTTGGGCCCCAGAAGAGCTCCTGTTTGCCAAAGGAAAGAGAGTATCCATCGAACGCGACGCCAGCGTAAAGTTCGAGCGGGCGCTGGCGCACATAGGACGGGCTTGCGGTTGTGACCGGATAGGGTGGTGGGGTTTCCTTGGTGCCGAAGTTGTCGAGACTGTAATAAAGCGCGGAGAGCGCGGCAGTGGTGGCGGGAATCGTAGGGGTTTGTTGCAGCTCCTGACGATTATAGAAAAAGAAGCGGCCATGCACGGCACGGATTGAGTATCCGGCGATCGTACTGGTTCCACGGCCCAGTGGGCGACCGAAGTCGTTGGTCCAGGTTTGTCCGATGTGAAAGCCATCGGATAGGGCCGGACCCGCGATGGTTCCGACACGCATGTAGCCGGACTCCAGCACTGCCTGGGACGATTCGTTCGGCTCCGCCAGTTCCTGTTCGAGTTGCGGAATAAGCCGTTCGGCCTCGTTCATGATGCCGTCGTCGACGGCATAGTAGCTGCCACGGATGCCAGAGAGAATTTCCTTGGCCTGCTGCACCTGGCGGCGGCACTCCTGCCGTGTCCAGGGACGGATGGCAACACTTTGAAAGGGAACAAGACCCATGGAACTGAGGCGTTCCAACGCCGGATAGATCCAGCTATCCATGGGAACATTCGTGGAACCGATCTTGTCACTGCCGTTATTGGAACCATTCTCCCAGGCGGCGGAACTTGAGGCCGCCTGAGGGGCGGTCTGCTGAGACGCAAGAAGCGGTTTCAGCGCCCACGAAGAGTGGACAAAATACGCTCTGCCCGGATTCTCTACCGAAGACCTCAAGGTGGACGAAGGAAGAGTAAAAATTCCATCGCCAAGGCTGGCCCGGGAAGCGGTACGTTCTTGCGTGTAACCGATTCCGGAAGCGGCCACCAGGGTGGCCGCTGTCATCGAACGGAGAAGCTTGCTGCGAAGTTTCATGATGCCTCGGAGCGTGAGAGCAAGATGCAATGACTCACCCTCGATAGTCGGCGCTGACAACGTTCTGCGCGCTCGATATAAACTACTGCTTGATTACACTAAGTGCCGCGGCTCCGAGTGCGAACGAGGAAAACAGCTGCGAATAGTCGACGAACTGCCTTATAAAGGCAGGCTTGATCGGCTTCTCAGGAATGACGATGGAGTCGCCGGGATTGATTTGCGCCGCGTCGAAGCCGTTCTTCCATACGCCCTTCGCGCGTTGGCGGCTGTAGACCGAACCATCCGCTCGAATGATAAAGGCATGACTGCGGTCGGCGATGGGATTCTCCTTACCCGCGAGCAGAACATAGTCTTCGACTCTACGTCGCGAATCGAAGAGGAAAACGCTCTGTCCATAAACAGCACCGATTACATTGACGGTGAGCGGGCGTGAAGGCACACGGAAGACGTCTCCATCTTCGAGCGGAATGCGTGGAACACTCGCCAATCCGGTGCTCTCAGGACGAAACTCCAGCACGATTCGCCCAGTCGCGCGCAGTTTGCGCAGTTGAGCAATGATGTCTCTCTGTTCCACCAGAGCGTTGGGATCGACTACAGCGTTATTCGACGACGCAGCACGAATCGCTGCAGCGCGCTGCATGCTGATCGAAACAGAGGTGACGTACTCATCCAGGCGCTGCTGCTGCGCGATCCGAGCCGACTCGCGAGTAAAGCTTGCACCGTACAGGTAAGCCTTGGTCGAAAGTCCCCCGGCACGTTGCACCAGGTCGGCCAGTGTTTCGTCCGGTCCGACGCTGTAGACGCCCGATCCTTTGAACTCGCCCTCCAGGCGGACGAACTTTGTCTGCTCGTCCTGCGGTACGTGGACATCCGCCTGCGACAGGATCGTCACGACGTCTCCCGGCTGAAGCTCGATATTCTGGGAGGGATCGTGATTTTGCAGGAGCTTCTCCGGATTAAAGGGAACAAGAGAGTTCTTCAGCGTAACCGGATCAAGGCGCTCGATTACAGCGTACGACCAATCAATCTCCGGAGCGGGAATCTTGATAGTGTTTCGCGGACCGACGTTTGCAATATTGCGGCTTGTGGCTGCCTGCTGTTCTTCAGCGAGCGAACCGCTGCTCAACGAAGTCTCAGGAGGCCGCATGAGGCCTTCGCGGTCGCCCTGTTCCTGATAATCCCGGCTTTGGTTCCGCTGGTCTGAGTTCGAGTATTGATTATTTCCGTTGGAATTGTTGCCGTTGTAATTTTGGTCGATGCTCGAATCTTGAGAGGAATCGAGCGTATCCGGATCAGGGCCAAGGGAGGAGATTCCCGACCGGTTGGAGATAATTCCCGTTGTGGGATCGGTGGTGACGCTTGTCTGGCCATTCTGCATCTGGCCGTTCTGCGTTTGACCGTTCTGCGTTTGACCGTTTTGTGTTCTGTAGATCTGCTGTCTCGGGCGTACTGGGCGTAACGGTTCAAAAAGTGGGACAGGTACGCCCAGACGGTTGCGCTGTTCCCAGTAATTCCGCGTCAGCAGGGACATGCGGTCGGGAATGATATCGCTCAGGTGCATGCCCGCATGCCATGGAAAGCGACCAGGGTTGGCGAGATTTCCGCGAATTGTCACGGACTGCTGATAGGCCGCGCTGATGTGGTTGGCAAACAGAACGTCGCCGTCGTGCAAGAGGGTCGCTTTACCCGTTGTGTCTAGATTCACTGTCATGGCGGCCCGCGAGCGGTTCTCTTCGATGCGTTCCAAAGAGATCTGCGTCGTAGACCCGGTGGGAGTGAAGCCTCCGGCAAGCTCCAGCAAGCTGCCTACCGTGGTGTCTCCCCGCAGTTCATACACGGCCGGATGACGGACACTGCCAGCCAGGGCGACCTGAGGCCCCGCTGCGGGGATGAAGATCGTGTCATTTGCCTGCAGACGAATATCCTGCGATTTATCGCCGCGCAGAATGAGGTCGTAGAGATCAAGCTCGGAGACGACCTTGCCGTCCCGGCGCACCTGTATGCGTCGCAGGGATCCCTGAACATTAGGTCCACCCGAGACAAAGAGCACATTCAGTACCGTGCTGAGAGAACTGACCGTATAGGCACCTGGGCGGCGCGCCTCTCCCACGACATAAACCTGTATGGAACGAAGGTGTCCGAGGTTGACGGAGAGGTTGAAGTTTCTGAACGTATGGCGAATATCAGCGCTGATATGTTCCTGAAGCTGATCCACCCGAAGACCCGCCACATGAATGGCACCAACCTGGGGTACATAAATTGATCCCGTGCTGTCGACCGTGAGTTGGCCATTAAAGGATTCAGGTCCCCAAAGGCGCAGGAGAACTTCGTCGCCGGGACCAAGAAGGTAATCAGAGAGCGTCGGGATCTGGTCCGCCGGAGCAAACGTGGAGGGAGCTCTCTGAAAGAGATCCCGACCGAACACCGGGACCGTTTCGCCGGTAGCGGCCTTCGCCAGTCTCTGCATATCGACGAGAGGATCGGGTGGGAAAAAGATATTCGTCTGGTTCGTATCTGTCGGCCTGCGGTTGTTATTGGTGGAGGCCGAATCGACATACAACTGCGTGCCCTGATCTGGCCTCTGATCTCTTGTCGCAGAGCTCTGCCCATTCAGATCGCCGGAGCTTTGAATAGGAATTGTGGAACCTCCGCTCTGGCCAGAGTTTGCGCTATCGCGGCAGTCAGACAAAGTAGGGTCACAGCTCGACGTGTTTTGGGCGGAGATCAGAGGGCTTACCCCAACCAGTAAAAAAGGGGTGAGAAGAGCGAGTCGTCGGACGAAAGTGCAGAGCGGTACTTCGGCCTGCGTTGTCCGCGAAGGTGCCGGCATGATGTCTCCCAACTTCTGAGAAGGTCCCCAATGTTTCAACCGCGCTTGTTCCGGAGTCGAAATAGATGACCTTCTGTCGTCGTTTTTCATAGATTTGTAGCGGTCTGAAAATCTGCGAGCGACGGAATCGCCAAGCGAACAGAGCCCCTAATGATGATAATAGAGCACCCATCAGCAGGCCACCTCCAAGAGTGAAGGCGCCAGAAAACCCCAACTTACGTCCGGAGAGGTTCTTTCTGAAATTCTTGCCAGAAGGTATGAGGATCAGGTCTAATCGCCTGCGTCAAGACTTGGCGTCCCGTGGAAAGAAAACGCTGCAGCCAAGTTGATCCACCCGTGGTCAGTTCCTGGGAACTGAGCGGAAAGTTGAGGATCCTCGATGTTAGCGCTCATCCAGATCTTTCCCTGAGAACATCCCATTCCGGTAACTATAAGACGTCCAGGTCCTCGCTTTGAGTTGACTGGGCGGTTATACTTTTGTAGTTAGAGAGTAAGGCAAATGACGGAGCCGCATGCAAGCCAGAACACTTGATACCCAGATCTTTCGTGCTCAGGCATTCCCAGACAATATAGGTTTCGTCATCCCTACGTACAACGCCGGGTCCTACTGGAATCGCTTCCACGCTGCGCTGGAACGGCAGGGAATTCCCCGGGAACAGGTCTTGGTCGTCGACTCTTCCTCGACGGACGAGACAAGAAGAAGCGTGAAGAATGCTGGTTACACGCTTATGGAGATTCCGCAGAAGAGTTTTCGCCATGGCGGTACGCGCCAGTTGGCTGTAGACTCCCTGCCGTGGGCCGACATTCTGGTGTTTCTTACGCAGGATGCCATTCCTTGTGGAACCGATTCCATTGAGCAACTTCTGCGTGCCTTCGAGGATCCGCAGGTAGGCGCGGCCTATGGGCGTCAGCTCCCCCGGGAAGAGGCTGGCCCCGTCGAGCGCCATGCGCGCTTGTTTAATTATTCAGAGAAATCAGAAGTTCGAACCTTCGAGAGCCGAGAACGGCTGGGCTTCAAAGCAGCTTTCTTTTCGAATAGCTTTTCGGCCTATCGAAGGGCCGCTTTGGAAGCTGTCGGCGGCTTTCCACAAGACGCAATTATCTGCGAAGACACCACTGTGGCAGGACGACTTCTTATGGACGGATGGAAGATCGCCTATCAGGCGGATGCCACGGTCGTTCACTCGCACGCACTTTCTGTGCGGGAGGAGTCGTCACGTTATTTCGACATCGGAGTCCATCACAGCCGCGAAAAGTGGCTTCTGGCGGCTTTCGGCGGAGCAGGGGGGGAAGGCCGCGCGTTCGTGCTCTCCGAACTGCGTTTCCTTCTGAAAACCCAACCATCCCAGATCCCCAGCGCCTTTTTTCGCAACCTCAGTAAGTGGGCCGCGTATCAACTCGGTCTGCGGGAAAAGCATCTTCCGCGAGTGTTGAAAGAGAGTTTCTCGACCCAGCCGAGTTTCTGGCAGCAAGATGGAGAGCCCTCGTTCTCCCCAGACCCGCATGTAGCTGCACGACGTGTTCATTGAGCGAATTCGCCTAAATTGCACCTAACTCAATGTTTGATCATCGCGTAACTTTCTCCGGGAGGGGCATGCCACTGCAGAACCAGCCATCCGATCTTCAAGTCGCTGCGACTTATCCGACAGCTGACCTTGGATATATTCATCCGGTACAGGATCTTAAGACTGTCCCCTTCGGTATTGGTGCGGCGTCCCCGTACTATACCTTTGAATATGTTGTCATCAAGCGTATCTTCGACATTTCCGTCGTCCTTCTCTTCTCCCCCCTCATCCTGCTCTTCGTTGCGACGCTATGCCTGCTGGTAGCCCTTAGCTCTCCAGGCCCCATCTTCTTCTCGCATCGTCGCATTCGCCGTGGCGGGGCCTTCTTCTCAATGTGGAAGTTTCGGACGATGTGCGTGAACTCGGCGGAGGTTCTAGAGCGGCATCTGACTCTGCATCCGGAATACCGCAAAGAGTGGGACCTTAATCACAAACTCAAGAGCGATCCCCGCGTGAACTCCATCGGGCGTCTGCTTCGTCGTTTTTCGCTCGACGAACTGCCCCAGATATGGAATGTGCTCACGGGGCGCATGAGCCTGGTGGGACCCCGTCCCATCGTGGCCGCCGAAGTCGAAAAGTACGCTGAAAACTTTGCGTATTACACCGCGGTCACCCCCGGTATTACGGGTCTCTGGCAGGCCTCGGGCCGCTCGACTCTCAGCTACGATGAGCGGGTCGCGCTCGACCGTTACTACGTTGAAAACTGGAGTCTCTGGCTCGATCTCAAGATTCTCTTCCGCACCATACGCTGCGTGGTCAACTCAGACGGAGCATATTAAATTAAAGGCCTCGGGCCGAGAAAGCGCCGCCTTCATTGCTCACTTGAATGACGTACGGAATTACCTTCTCAATGAACCGCAGGACTGGCAAAAAACATCCAATTCCCGGTATCTCTCTGCGGGAGTAACATCAACAGTATGGCCATTATCACCAAGCCAGTCGTGAGGCAGGCCTCCAAGCCGGACAGTTTCGAGCGCACGCTCCGATCTGCGAATACGACCATGCTCTTCTCGGAGACTGTGCGTCTTGCCATCGACAGTTTCCGCGCCAGCAAGGTCCGCTTCCTCCTCACAATGGTGGGCATGATTATCGGTTCTGCTTCCATCATCCTGGTCGTCACCATCGGCCTTACCGGCAAGCAATATGCTCTCGATCTTCTCTCCTCCATCGGCCCCAACATGGTCGAGATGCAGTATGTCGGCGGCGCACTCTCCGGCCCCAACAACACTTCTTCCTTACCCGATTTAATGACGAAAGATGACGAAGCTGCTGTCAATGCGCAGATTGCCGGCATTAAGGCCTCTTCGCCCATGTTGGAGTATCACCAACCCGTCAGCATCGGAAATGGCATCAGTAAAGAAGCGATGATGCTTGGTGTCTCCCCGCAGTACAAGGATGTGCGCAACCTCGCCGTCATCGCTGGACGGTTCTTTGACGACCAGGACGATAGAAGTCACGCAAAGGTCGGTGTCCTCGTAGAGCCTTTTGCCCGCACTCTCTTCGGCTCAATCAATGAAGCCGTCGGGAAGAAGGTCACTATCCTGGGCATACCGATCACGGTCATCGGTGTCTTCAAGCCACGTGTAGATACCTTTGGGCAGTCTGAAATCGGCGACGAGACCATGTTGGTTCCGTATCCTGTGCTCCGGTATTTTACGAGTACGGATCAGGTAAAAGAGATCTTCTTCACCATGAAAGACCCGGGCGACGTTCCCCGCGCTGCCAACAAGATTCTTGCGCTCATCAAGTCGCGCCATCGTCCCACAACGGTCTACAAATACATGATCATGACGCCTATTCTCAAAACAATGGCGCAGATCGCAGACATGCTTACGATCGTGCTCTCGCTCGCGGCATTCATCACTCTCATCGTCAGTGGTACAGGCATCATGAACAGCATGCTTGCGAACGTGCAGGCGCGTATTCGTGAGATCGGTATCCGCAAGGCCCTGGGCGCTACCTCCCGGGAGATTCGCCTGCAGTTTCTTACGGAAGCTGTATCCCTCTCGCTGAGCGGAGGCATCGTAGGAACCCTGCTTGGTCTTGCAGTGCCGGTCAGCGTCAATTTGCTGACGCCATTCAAGATTCCGATCAGTTACTGGTCCGCCATCATCGCGTTGTCGACCAGCGTTCTTGTGGGCGTGATCTTTGGAACGCTGCCCGCAAACCGTGCTGCTGCGCTGGATCCTGTGGAGACTCTGAAGTACGAGTAACCGAGGACGTTCCGGGGAGTTACATCGGCAGAGCGAGGTGTTCCATCTCAGCCCGCATGCACTCCAGGGAGCAGTTTCGAAACTCCATGCGCGTCACTGCGGTTCGCGCATCGCCAGAGGAAACGCCATAGCCACGTCCGGCGATGAAGGTCGAAACCAGCTCGGCCGCCTGCCATGAATCCAGACCGGCCTGCAGGAGTTCATCGCGAAGGTCCGTCAGGTCATTAAGAGCGAATTTATTGATCGATTCTGATTCCATGATGACCTCCTTCGGATATGTTCTGTCTCCGATTAGACGTCAACCCTCCCTCCGGGTTGCAGCACACTTCCGTTACCATTGGGTTATAGGAGTGACACGAATGGTGCTGGATGGAGTCGCGATCGCTGCCGAGATCAAGGCAGAAGTGAAGAAGGAAGTAGAAGCACTCGCAGTGAAAGGAATCAAGCCAGGCCTGGCTGTAATCCTCGTTGGCGAAGATCCCGCGTCGCAGATTTACGTGCGCAGCAAGGTAAAAACCTGCGGAGAACTTGGCATTGCAAGCACCATGATCACGCCGGACGCCTCGATTTCTACGGAAGAGTTGCTGAAAATTGTTGACAGCCTCAATGCCAATGACGAAGTGGACGGCATTCTCATCCAGCTTCCCCTGCCTAAGCAGGTCGACACCAAGCGTCTTCTCGAAGCGGTGCGTCCCGAAAAAGATGTAGACGGGTTCCACCCCGTTAACGTTGGTCGCCTGCAGACGGGCAAGGGTGGCCTGGCTCCGTGCACGCCAGCAGGCATTATTGAAATTCTCAAGCGCACCAAACTACCCATCGCCGGTCAGCACGCCGTCGTCGTGGGTCGTAGCGACATTGTGGGCAAGCCCGCCGCGATGATGCTCCTCAACGAAAGCGCGACGGTCACCGTCTGCCATTCGAAGACCAAGGACCTTGCAGCCGAAACGCTTCGCGCGGACATCCTCGTTGCAGCCATCGGTCGCCCCGGCTTTATCACCGAGGCCATGGTCAAACCCGGCGCTGTCCTGATTGACGTGGGCATCAACCGCATGGAAGATGCCGCAGACGTCGAGCTCTACTTCCCCGGCAACACCGCGCGCGCGGAAGGCTTCGCCAAGCGCGGCTACACGGTGATCGGGGACATCGATCCCCGCGCCTTCGCCAAAGCCTCGGCGTACACGCCTGTCCCTGGCGGTGTCGGTGCTCTTACCATCGCCATGCTGATGCAGAACACCCTCACCGCCGCGCGCCTGCGCCGCGCCCTCGCCTAGGCATGCTTCTGATCGGTCTTACCGGAGGGCCCGGCAGCGGAAAGTCTACCGCTGCCGAGTTCTTTCGTGAACTAGGCGCTTACGTCACCTCTTCCGACGAAACTGCGCGCAGACTCATGCAGCCTGGCGAGAGTGTTTACGCAGAGATCGTTCACGCCTTTGGCAACTCCGTCGTTTCGCCCGATGGCACCCTCGATCGGACAGCGCTGGGCAGGCTCGCCTTCTCGGAAGGCCGTCTCCAGGAACTAGAACATCTTGTGCATCCTGCCGTCCTGGCTGCCGAAAAGGCATGGGTAGATACGCTGCCTGCGCGTGCCGTCGGCCTCGTTGAGGCCGCTATCTTCTTCGAGCGACTTCTACCGCCAGAGACCGACCGCTCCTCGCCTTCTCCTGAACTCATGCGCTCCGTCTCAAGGCAAGTACATCAACGCTTTCAGCGTGTCGTCCTTGTCACCGCGCCGGAAGAGCAGAAGATCGAACGCTTCGTCCAGCGTGCGTTGGCTTCGCAGGATGCTCCCTCGGAGTCCGCCGCACGCGCGGACGCCCTGCGTCGCCTCGCCCTGCAGATCCCTGACACAATAAAGGCACCATACTGCGACGATATCCTTCCGAACGATTCCACTCCCGAGGCCCTCCGCTGGTGCGTCCACACCCTCTGGCAGGGCTTTCAGACGTGACCGAAGGAGGGATACACCCTTGGCTAAGAAGGCTTCCATTCCTCTTCCATTCGTTAAGACCGGTGCAGTATCGTTGAGAGGACGCCGTTCTACGGCAAAAGTCGGAAGTAAGGTGTTGCGCATGAAGTCTCGACGGGTCCTCCTCGTCCTCCTCCTGGTCTACGGGTTCTACTACCTCACCACGCATATGTGGCAAACAGGCTCCGTCTCGGCTCTCGTTGGCCGTATCGCGCCCAGTCTGGCAAGCACTCCCTCGAACGCGCCCCTCGGCAGCTTCGAACTCACCGAGGCCCATGCGCAGCCTGCCTACGACACCGAAGAGCAGAACAATATCGCCGTCTACAAGCGCGTGCTCCCGAGCGTGGTCAATATCACGTCCACGGCGGTCGCCTTCGACTTCTTCTATGGTGCTGTTCCGCAGCAGGGGCAGGGATCGGGCTTCATCCTCGATAAACAGGGTCTCATCCTTACCAACAATCACGTCATCGACAACGCTCAGCGGATCGAAGTGCAGCTTTCGGACAAGCACAAGTACAAGGCCCAGATCGTCAACGTGGACAAGGCCCATGACCTCGCTCTCCTCAAGATCAACGCTCCCAATCTTGTCCCTGTCGAGCTCGCCAGCTCCAGCGGCCTGCAGGTTGGCCAGAAGGTCTTCGCCATCGGCAATCCCTTTGGTCTTTCTGGAACCATGACCCGCGGCATCATCTCCGCCATCCGATCCGTTCGCGGTCCCGCTGGCGGAGGCATTGAAGACGCCATCCAGACCGACGCTGCCATCAACCCCGGAAACTCCGGCGGTCCGCTCATGAACTCACGCGGACAGGTCATCGGCATCAACACCATGATCGCCTCCAACAACGGAGTCGATCAGAGCGCTGGCATCGGCTTCGCCATCCCCATGAACACGGCCCGCGCTGTCCTGGACGACATAGCCAAGTACGGACATGTGCGCCGTCCCACGCTCGCCTTTCTTCCCTTGGAGATCGGTCCTGATCTCGCCGATCAGATCGGTCTTCCCAGCGACTATGGCCTTCTTGTCCAGCGCGTCTATCCTGGCGGTGCCGCGGAGATCGCTGGCCTCAAGGGCGGTACGCAGAAGGCCTACCTCGGCAATACGCCGGTCATGCTTGGCGGAGATCTCATCGTCGCCATCAATGGCACCGAGGTCACAAGCATGCAGGACGTCTCCAGCATCATGAACTCACACAAAGCCGGGGATACCGTAACCGTCACCATCTTCCGCGCGAAGAAGCGCCTGGACATCAAGGTCACACTCTCCGACGCGAAGGACCAGCAGACGACTGTTTAGGAAGGGTTTGCGCGGGTGACGTAACGTCGGCCCGCGACGGTATATCCGCCGCTCAGAACACGGCGCAAAGCTTCGGGATAGGCAGCGTGCTCTTCATGCAGGATCCGCTCCGCCAGCGTCTCGGCTGTGTCGGTATCTTCTACGGTCACGGAGCGCTGTAATACGATCACGCCGTGGTCCACTTCTTCATCCACAAAGTGGACGGTGCAACCGGCGATCTTCGCGCCGTACTCGAACGCCTGCTGCTGCGCATGCGTTCCGGGAAAGCTCGGTAACAGCGACGGATGTATGTTCAAAATGCGATTCGGAAACGCGCGAATGAACACCGGCGTAAGGATCCGCATATAGCCTGCGAGACAGACGAGATCGACCTCGTGCTCCATCAGGGCAGCGATCATCTTCGCCTCATGCTCCTCGCGCGGAATGCCTTTGCCCGAGATGGCCATTGCTTTCATGCCACGCTCGCGGGCAATCGCTAATCCACCCGCATCTGTAAGGTTCGACAGAACCACGGCGATCGAACATCCTGGAAGCGAACCGTCCGCAATCGCATCTGCAATAGCGACGAAGTTCGAACCGCGTCCCGACAACAAAATACCCAGCTTCATACGTAATTGACTCGACGGACGCCCTTGGCGACGCGGCCGATCACATGGAAGCGCTCGTTGGCGCGGTTCAGAATCGCCTTCGCCTTCTTCACCTGCTCCGCTGGAACGACGACGATCATGCCGATGCCCATGTTGAACGTCCGCATCATCTCGTCCTGTGCCACGCTTCCAAGCTCCTGCAGATGCTGGAAGAGCGGGGGAATCTCCCACGAGTTCATCTCCACCTGGGCGCAGAGGCCTTTGGGAAGAATGCGGGGGAAGTTTTCCGTAATGCCGCCACCGGTGATGTGGGCCATGCCGCTCACAACGCCAGCGGTAGTGAGTTTTCGCAGCACACTCAGATAGCTGCGATGTGTCTGCATCAGGGCGTTGCCCACCTTGTCTTTCAGCGCCGTCACGTAGAGATCCGGGTTGTAGCCAGCCACGTCAAAGAGCAGCTTGCGCGCCAGCGAATAGCCGTTCGTATGAAGGCCAGTCGAAGGCAGGCCGAAGAGCATATCGCCCGCCTGGATCGCGCTTCCGGTGATGATGCGGTCGCGGTTCACGACACCGATGATCGTTCCCGCAAGATCGTACTCGCCATCTGCATAGAAGCCCGGCATCTGCGCCGTCTCGCCACCGATCAGAGCGCAGCCGTTGGCGCGGCAGGCCTCTGCGATGCCGGTCACGATCTTCTCGATCACGAGTGGGTCGATCTTTCCCGTCGCCAGATAGTCGAGGAAGAAGAGCGGCTCCGCGCCCTGCACTGCGATGTCATTCACGCAGTGGTTCACCAGGTCTGCGCCCACCGTGTGATGCACACCCAGCGTGAACGCCACCTTAAGCTTCGTTCCCACGCCATCGGCGGAAGAGACCAGAACGGGATCGGGATACTTCGCGAGGTCCAGCTTGAAGAGGCCGCCGAAGCCCCCGATCTCGCTGAGGACGTTTTTGTTAAAGGTCTTGCGTGCAAGGTGCTTGATGCGCTGCTTGGTTGCATCGCCCGAATCGATATCGACACCGGCGTCTGCATAGCTCACGCCAGCGCGCGCGTTCTTCTCGGCAAGTTTGCCTGCTTTAGATGGGGGCGTTGCGGCGGAGAGGGATGTGGGCATCTGGCTCAAGTGCAGTTCCTAAATTTGGATTCGGCCGGTGGCAGAGATTTGAGTCTACCAGCGTAGGCGCGGTGAATCGTCACCCACTCCTATACTTATGCCATGGCACTCTCGTTCACGCACTCGCGCGCGCTCCAGAAGCGCGCAGAATCCCTGATCCCCGGCGGTGTCGATTCGCCCGTCCGTGCTTTCCGCTCCGTCGGTGGGGATCCTCCCTTCGTCGAGCGTGCGCAAGGCGCATATCTTTACGACGCGGACGGTAACCGCTTCCTCGACTACTTCGGCTCATGGGGACCGATGATCCTCGGCCACGCGCATCCCGCTGTGGTTGATGCGGTGCAGAAAGCCGCCGCCAACGGCACCAGCTTCGGCGCCTCCACGGCGGCAGAGGCGGAGCTAGCCAGCCTCGTCGTGCAGGCGGTTCCCAGCATCGAGATGTTGCGCTTCGTCTCGTCGGGAACCGAAGCGGTCATGTCTGCGATCCGTCTCGCCCGCGCCTTCACTGGCCGAAAGTTCATCCTCAAATTCGAAGGCTGCTATCACGGACACTCCGACGCTCTGTTGGTCAAGGCAGGCTCAGGCGTCGCCACGCTGGGCATTCCCGGCTCGGCAGGTGTCCCCGAGGAGACCGTTCAGTTCACACTGGCGTTGCCCTTCAACGATCTCTCCGCGGTGGAAGAAGCCTTCCGCCTGCATGCCGGACAGATCGCCTGCATCATCATCGAACCGGTCGTCGGCAACGCCGGAACCATCCTTCCCGCTCCGGGATATCTGGAAGCCCTGCGTGCGATCACCGAACGCGAAGGCGCTCTGCTGATCTTCGACGAGGTCATGACCGGCTTCCGCCTCTCTCTCGGCGGAGCGCAGGAGATCTTCCACATCAAGCCGGATCTCACCACGCTCGGCAAGATCATCGGTGGTGGCTTGCCTGTGGGAGCCTTCGGTGGCCGCCGCGAGATTATGCAGATGCTCGCGCCGCTCGGCCCTGTCTACCAGGCGGGAACGCTCAGCGGAAACCCCCTGGCCATGGCTGCGGGGATCGCCACGGTCTCGCACCTCATCGCGGAACGCGAGACAGTCTATGCGCACCTCGCGGAGACCACGCGTCAGATCGCAGTAGGCGTAGCAAGGGAAGCCAAGGCCGCAGGCGTACCGTTATCCGTGAACTGGATGGGCTCCATGGTCACCTGGTTCTTTACGGAGAAGAACGTGATCGATTTCGATACCGCTTCGACGAGCGATATGGCTCGTTTCGGCAAGTTTCATCGCGCCATGCTGGAACGCGGCATCTGGCTGCCACCCAGCCAGTACGAAGCCGCCTTTGTCAGCGCTGCCCATGGTGAAGCCGAAGTCGATTACACAATTTCAGCGGCGCGCAAAGTTTTTTCGGAACTGCTTTAAACACGGTGCTTAGATAACAAAGGCCGCGATCGTCGCGGCCTTCGTGACCCTGTAAGAAATTTATTTCTTGGCCTTTGCTTTTTCGAAGCGCTTGTTGATCTCATCCCAGTTCACGGTGTTCCACCATGCTGCGAGATACTCGGGGCGCTTGTTCTGGTACTTGAGGTAGTAGGCATGCTCCCATACATCGTTGCCGAGGATCGGATACAGACCCTGCGAGAGGGGTGAGTCCTGGTTGGGCGTGGTCACGATCGTCAGCTTGCCGCCCTTGAAGACCAACCAGCCCCAGCCTGCGCCGAACTGCTTCGCGGTGGTTTCGTTGAAGGTTTTCTTGAAGGTCTCAAAATCACCGAAGTCCGTCTTGATCTGCTCCGCGATGTTGCCCGTCGGTTGGCCGCCGCCGCCGGGCTTCATGATCTCCCAGAACATGGTGTGATTGACGTGACCGCCGCCGTTGTTGCGAACGACCGTGCGCACGTCCTCCGGCACGGCATCCAGGTTGCTGACAAGCTCTTCGACGGTCTTAGCGCCGAGCTCGGCGTGCTTTTCCACCGCGCCGTTCAGATTGGTGACGTAGGTAGCATGGTGCTTATCATGATGAAGCTTCATCGTTGCTTCATCGATGTGCGGCTCAAGCGCCGTGTACTCATAGGGAAGAATCGGAAGTTCGAAGGCCACTGTCTTTCTCCTGTTCAATCAAATCTCTGCCATCAGTATGCACCTCTGCGCCTACCGCAGGCGATAGGTGGTTCGATGCGGAAAGTAGAGAGCACGATGCGGCCATCTCTGGGGATAAAGGCAAAGTTTTTTCCAGAGATGGCCCAGGCCGCAAAGGTGCGTTCTAATGGAGAGAGATGAACGCACTTACGACCGCATATCGATGGTTGAACGATGATGGCCCCGCCTTCGGGGCACCCGGGCTCGAACCACGGTGGACGTCCAGTAAAAAGGACGCCGTCTGCACAGCCTACGCCGCATCCAGTCGTGTCTGGTTTACTGTCTCCCACGGCACGTTGAACGAGATCTACTATCCGACGATCGACCGCCCGCAGACGCGGGACATGGAACTCATCTTTACCGACGGAGAAACCTTCGTCCACGAAGAGAAGCGCGACTACGAGTTCGATTTTCATTACATCGACCCGGACGCCCTTGCCGTGCGCGTTGTGGCCAGCGATCTGCAGGGCCGCTACACCATCACCAAGGAGTTCATCACCGATCCGCACCACCCCGTCGTCCTCGTTCACGTCAAGGTCGAAGGCGAAGAAGAAGTCCTCTCTCGTCTGAAGTGTTACGCGCTTCTCGCGCCGCATCTCGACGGTGGCGGAGCAGGGAACTCGGCGCGTTCCGTGGAAGTGGCCGGGCAGCGAGCGATTCTCGCCTGGAAGAACGGGACGGCGCTTGCAATGGGCGTCAGTACAGGCTTCACGCGCACCTCGTGCGGCTATGCCGGTTCTTCCGATGGCTATCAGGATCTGATCCAGAACATGCGCATGGACTGGGAGTTCGGCCAGGCACTCGACGGCAATCTTGCATTGACCGGCGAGATCGACATCAGTCGCAACCGCGAGTTCACGCTCGCCATCGCCATGGGGGAGGGCTTTCATTCCGCCCTCGCGGGCATGATGCAGTCGCTCTCCACGCCCTACGAACTGCAGCTTAAGCGCTTTATCGAACAGTGGCACCGTGCGGCTTCGCCGGAGCGTCTCGCGGAGGCCTCGACCGACGGCGGCCGCCTGATGCGCATCAGCCACAATACGATCCTTGCCCACGAAGATAAGACCTATTCAGGCGCGTTTATCGCGTCCGCTTCCATCCCCTGGGGCAACGCCAAGGGTGACGACGATCTTGGTGGATACCATCTCGTCTGGACGCGCGACATGATCCAGTCCGCCACGGCGATGCTTGCCTGTGGGCGCGTAGATACAGCACGCAGGGCGCTCGTCTACCTTGCCTGTACCCAGCGGCCCGACGGCAGTTTTGCACAGAACTTCTGGATCGACGGAACACCCTACTGGACCGGTATTCAACTCGACGAAGTGGCCTTTCCGATCATGCTGGCATGGCGTCTCTGGAAGGTCGATGGCCTTGGCGAGTTCGATGTCTTTCCATTTGTAGAAAATGCGGCTGCTTTCCTTGTGCACTTTGCACCGGTAACGCAGCAGGAGCGGTGGGAAGAGACCTCAGGCTATTCTCCTTCGACGCTCGCCACGGTGATCGCGGCTCTCGTCTGCGCAGCGGATATCGCCCGCGCGCACCACTCCCCGGAGCTTGCAGAGTTTCTTCTGACCTACTCCGATTGGATCGAGTCGCATCTGGACGAGTGGACCACCACAAACGATGGATGTCTCCATCCCGACGTCAAGCGGCACTACATGCGCGTCCGTCCGCCGTCTCCCGGAGAGCCCTTTTATCACCCTGAAGCGGGCGAAGGTCGCCTGAACATCGCCAACCGCGCTCCCGGAGAGAAGTACAACTTTGAAGCCCGCGAGATCATCGACGGCGGCTTTCTGGAGCTGGTCCGCTACGGCATCCGCCGTGCCGACGACCCCCTGATTATCGACAGCCTCAAAGTGGTCGATCATGTTCTGAAGATCGACACCCCCTATGGCCCCTGCTGGCGTCGCTATAACCATGACGGCTATGGACAGCAGAAAGATGGTGAGCCCTTCATTCACTATGGGCAGGGACGCGCATGGCCCATCCTTACCGGGGAACGCGCCCACTATGAGATGGCGGCGGGAAAGGACATCAAGCCGCTGATCACTGCAATTGAGCGTTTCTCTTCTTTTGGCGGCATGTTACCCGAGCAGATCTGGGATTATGCCGATCTACCCGAAGAGGGGCTGTATTTCGGCCGTTCCGCTGGCTCGGCGCAGCCCCTCGTCTGGGCGCACGCCGAATACGTCAAGCTTCTGCGCTCTGCCGTGGATGGCAAAGTCTTCGACCGAATCTCCGTAGTGGAGGATCGTTACTGCAAGAAGGCCGAAGATCGCATCTTCAAGAGCGAAGTCGAGTTTTTCCAGGTCTCCCGCCCGATCATGCAGCTTTCAAGCCGGAAACGGATGCAGATTCTGGATAAAAATCGCTTTCAGCTCCTTTGGACATCAGATGAGTGGAAGACGA